>Ga0114129_10001990_pt1 | contig 27958 bp, 24 predicted proteins | sample RhiMetdeltSRZDD1_FD_80071 | JGI IMG/M metagenome (GOLD analysis project Ga0114129, IMG submission 80071) | Populus rhizosphere microbial communities from Tennessee, USA - Rhizosphere MetaG P. deltoides SRZDD1 (version 2) (version 2) | ecosystem: Host-associated > Plants > Roots > Rhizosphere >... | reverse complement strand
GGGGGCGGAAGCGCGGAGTCGTGTCGCACGCCGACCGTCAACACCGCGCACGGCGCCTCGCGGACGATCGTGTCGCCCACGGACTCGAGGATCGCTCGCTCGAGGGCGCCGCGCCGCCGCGCGCCGACGACGATCAGATCGACGGCGTACGCGGAGGCAAACGCGACGGCCTCTCTCGCCGGATCGCCTTCTGCGACTTCGATGTCGAGCGCCAGGCGTTCGTCGCGAGGTCCGACCAGGGAGGACAGGCGCGAGCGCAGGTCGGCTCGCGTCTCCCGGTTCACGAACGGAGGCGCGACGTGCAGCACCGTCAGGCGGGCACCGGAGCCGCGAGCGAGGATGACGGCTTCGGCGACGGAGCGGCGCGAGCGCTCCGAGAGATCGACGGGAACCAGGATGTGCTTGAAGGTAGCCATGGCACCCTCCTTGTCGTCGTAACGGGCACGTGGCCTGACTCTCACGCTGCAATCGAGGTGCCGGGACCGGGCGTCACGCTCTAACCCGCTGGGCCAGTGACAGGGCCGACGGCCGTGGCAACGTTTGCGTTCACGCCTCGGGGGCCGCGCAGATCGTTCGTGCCGCTACGTCCTCGATTCGACGGCGGGCCGTTTCGCGCGCGCCGCGTCGTAGGTGCGCCGGGAGCGGTCCACGCGCGCCATGTGCCTCTCCACCCAGATCCAGACGCCGCAGAGCGACTCGCCCAGGCTCTCCCCCAGGGGGGTCAGCGCGTAGTCCACGCGCGGGGGCACGACCGCGTGCACGCGGCGGGTGACGAGGCCGTCGCGCTCGAGCTGGCGCAGCGTCTTGGTGAGCATCTTCTGGCTCACGCCGCCCAGGTGGTCGCGCAACCGCGTGAAGCGCATCGTGCCCCGTTCCCCGAGGGCGTCGATCACGAGCAGCGTCCACTTGTCGGCGACGCGCCCCAGGATCTCCCGCACGAGCGCGTCCTTCCGCGCGGCCGCAGCCCCTCCCCGCGTGGGTTTGGTGGTTTCCATTGGGACACTATAGAACTCTCGGGTGCCTTCTTGCCAATGGAAACCAAGGACCGTTATCGTGGGGGCATGACTACGAACGCGCCGCTCCGCCGCCTCGGCTCCTCCGGCCCCGCCGTCTTCCCCCTCGCCCTCGGATGCATGGGCATGTCGGGGATGTACGGCCATGCCGACGAAGGGGAGAGCCTCGCCACCATCCACGCCGCCCTCGAGCGCGGGGTCACCCTGCTCGACACCGGGGACTTCTACGGCGTCGGCCACAACGAGATGCTGATCGGCCGCGCCCTCAAGGGCCGGCGCCACCAAGCGCTGCTCTCCGTGAAGTTCGGCGCCTTGCGGTCTCCGGACGGGGGCTGGACGGGCGTCGATGCCCGGCCCGCGGCGGTCAAGAACTTCCTCGCCTACAGCCTCACCCGCCTCGGTGTCGATCACGTGGACGTCTACCGGTCGGCGCGCCTCGATCCCGCCGTGCCGATCGAAGAGACGATCGGGGCCGTCGCCGAGCTCGTGAAAGTCGGCTACGTCCGCCACATCGGCCTGTCGGAGGTGGGTCCGGAGACGATACGCCGCGCCCAGGCCGTGCACCCGATCGCCGACCTCCAGATCGAGTACTCGCTGATCAGCCGCGGGCCGGAGGCCAAGATCTTCCCGGTGCTGGCCGAGCTCGGCGTCGGCGTCACCGCCTACGGCGTGTTGTCGCGGGGGCTTCTCGCCGGCTCGCAGCCGGCGGGGCCGCGCGACTTCCGCGCGCACCTGCCGCGTTTCACCGGCGACAATCGTGCGCGGAACGAGGTCCTCGTTGCCGCCCTCCGGAAGCTCGCGGAGGAGAAGGGTGTCGCCGTGTCCGCGCTGGCGATCGCCTGGGTCCTGGCGAAGGGCGAGGGCGTGGTGCCCGTGGTGGGGGCCCGGACGCGGGCGCAGCTCGCCGATTCGCTGAGCGCGCTCGAGGTTCGCCTGTCACCGGTCGACCTCGCGCGCCTGGAGGAGGCCGTTCCCGCCTCCGCCGTCGCGGGCGCGCGGTATGACGAACGTCAGATGAGCGTCCTGGACAGCGAACGCTGAGCGCCGAGGCGCGCAGGGTCTGCGCACCGCCGCGGTGCAACTCCTTGGCGTGAGTGTCGGTGGTCATGGCAGGGATCGTGCTCGCCTCTCGCACGTGCAGGTGCGCCAGGGACCGGTCGCCGCGGGCGAACGAAGGATCCTGACCGTCGTTGCGCTCGGCGCCCTGGTCGTTCCCGCCGCCGCGTCACCGGCGTTGCGGCTGGGTGGCGTCGAGGTGAGGCCCGCCGGGTACGTGCAGGGGGATACCCGCGTCTTCCCCGGGTGGGACGCCGAGCCGGGTCAGCGCAGCGACGGCTTCGATGTGCGGCACCTGCGGGGCGGGGCTCGCCTGAAGAGCGCGCGCATCTCCGGTCAGATCATCGTGGATGTGGCCGGGTTCGCGAACCGCGCGATGGGTGACGACGTCGCCCCGCTGTTCGTGCTCCGCCAGCGTCTCAAGGACGCTTATCTCGATGCGGTCGTGCGCCAGGGTCTCGTCGTGCGCGCGGGCCACTTCAAGGTGCCGGTGTCCCGGGAGTTCCTCGTTCCGGAGCAGAGGACCGACTTCATCGAGCGCGCGACGTTCTCGATCGGCATGGCCCCGGGCCGCGACTGGGGCGTCATGGCGCACGGGCGGCTCGGCGTGGCTCGCGGCCTGGGCTACATGCTGGGCGCGTTTGCCGGCGACAACTGGGCCGAGGCCAGCCGCGCCCGCAACACCGTCGCCGGCCGGCTCGTGCTCGAGGCCGTGCCCGGAGTCCATCTCGCAGTCAGCGCCACTCGAGGCGACGTGGAAGGACCGGGGCTGCAGGGCAAGAGCGCGTCGGGCTGGGTCTTCTGCCGGCGCCCGGCGACGCAGGGCCAGCGACGCCGCCTCGGCGCCGACGTGTTGTACATCGCCGGCCCGGTGGCGTTGACGGCGGAGCTTCTCCAGTCCCGCGAGGAGCGACACCGCGCTCGGCCCGCCGAGGACCTCGCGCCCGTCGTCGGCGTGGGTTGGTCGACGGCGGCGCGGTGGCGTCTGCGCGGCCCGCGGCCGACGGCGGAGCCGGCCTGGCGCGGCGCCTCCCTGGACGTGGCGCTGCGATTCGACTCGCTTCGTTTCGACGACCCCGAGGGCGGGGCCTCGTCCAGCCACGCGGTGGCGGCGAGCGTCTCCTACGAGCCCCGTTCCTGGATCCGACTTCTCGCCAACGGTGTCGTCGATCGTTACGGGGAGGGTGCGCGAGTACCCGCCGGTCGCGAGCGCAGCTACCTGACCCTGCTCGGCCGCCTGCAGCTCGTGATCCCGTGATGACGCCCATCATGTGATCCCTGCTAGTCCTTGAAGGTACGGCCTCTGCCCGCCGGAGACGGCGCCTCATCCGTCATGGTCCCCGCCGCCGGCGGGGCGTAGCCTCGCGACGTGAACGAGCGTCGGTTCGAGGCCATTCGCCGCGAGCACGTTGCGATACGACAGGCGCTCGACCGTCTGGATGCGGCGGTGGGAGCCGCCGCGAGCGCGCCGTCGTCCCAGCGGCGCCCGGCCCTCGTGGCCGCGGTCGAGGCCTTCCTGCGAGAAGAGGCGCGCCTTCTGCACCACATGGCCGCCGAGGAGGCCGACGTCATCGTGCTGCTGGAGCGCCACGTGCCGGCCGAGGCAGGCTCGGCGGCGGTGCTGCGCGAGGAGCACGAGACGGCGCGGGCGCTGTTGACGCTCCTGCGCCGCGACCTCGCGCGGGTGGACGCCGGCGCCGCGGAGGCCGCTCCCGGCCTGGCCGCGGTGAGCCAGGACCTCTCGAAGCTCCTGCGCGGGCACCTCCACAAAGAGGACGACGTCGTGCATCCGCTCCTGCGGCGCCTCCTCTCAGGGAGCCGTCGTGTCTGAGGCCACGTTGCTGCGCGTCGAGGTGCCGGCGGAGGGATATCACCGCGGGCTGATCGCATGCCAGGTGGCCTGTCCCGTGCACACCGATGCGCGCGGGTATGTTCGCGCGATCGCCGAGGGCCGCTTCGACGAGGCGTACCTGATCGCGCGCGGGCCGAATCCCTTCGCGTCGATCTGCGGGCGGATCTGCGGCGCCCCCTGCGAAGCGGCCTGCCGGCGCGGCAAGGTCCCCCGCGTCGATGCCGACGGCCGCTTCGTGGCCAACGACCGCCCGATCGCCATCCGGGCGCTCAAGCGGTTCGCCTGTGCCCAGTCAGGACCGGAGGCGCGCGCGATCGGCGACGTGGTCGATGCCGTGCGTTCGTACGTGCCGTCGGTGGGTGCCGATGCCGACGAGATGGCCGCCCTGCTGCAGGCGCGCGTCGCGGGCCGCTTCCAACCGGCCACCGGCCAGCGCATCGCGGTGATCGGGGCGGGACCGGCGGGACTGTCCGCCGCTCACGACCTCGCCCTTCTGGGCTTCCGGCCCACGGTGTACGAGACGGAGCCGGTGGCGGCCGGCATGTTGGCGGTGGGTGTGCCGGCGTACCGCTTGCCGCGTGAGCTCATCCGCCGCGAGGTCGCGGTCATCGAGGCCCTGGGCGTGGAGATCCGCTGCGGCGTGACGGTGGGCCGCGACGTCTCCTTCGACGAGCTCCGGCGCGACCATGCCGCCGTCATCATCGCCGTCGGCGCCAAGACCGCGCGTGGTCTCGGGCTCCCCGGCGAACGCGGGCCGCGCGTGTACGGCGGCGTCGACCTGCTGCGGGCGGTGGCGCTCGGCGAAGCGCTCGATCTCGGCCGCGAGGTGATCGTGATCGGCGGCGGCAACGTCGCCTACGACGTGGCCCGCACCGTGTTGCGACAGATCGCCTACGACACCGCCCGCACCGCGGCGCGGCTTCCGAGCCGGCCGGTGGTGCGCCTGGCGTCGCTCGAGACGCTCGAGGAGATGCCGGCGGATACCGTCGAGATCCGGGAGGGCGACGAGGAGGGGATCGAGCGGCTGAACGGGTGGGGGCCGGTGGAGATCGCGCGCGGCGGCGACGGCCTGCCCACCGGCGTGCTGTTCCGCCGCTGCGTGCGCGTCTACGACGAGAACCGGCGGTTCGCGCCCGTCTTCGACGACGCCGATCGCCGCCACGTGGCGTGCGACACCGTCCTGATCGCCGCCGGACAGACGCCGAACCTCGGCTTCCTCGAGGACGGCGGCGGCGATGTCGAGCAGGGCCGTCCCGGCTGGCCGAAAGTGGACGCGAAGACGCTGGCCACGACGGCTCCCGGTGTCTTCGTGGCGGGCGACCTCGCGCACGGCACGCGCCTGCTGATCGAGGCCGTGGCCTCGGGCAAGGCCGCCGCCCGCTCCGTGTACCGCTACCTGACCGGGATCGCCCTCGACGCGGAGGCGACCACCGCCCACGTCGAGCTCCCCGCGTACCGGCGGGAAGCGGGATACGAGCGTGTGCGCCGCGTGGCGGTTCCGATCCGTCCGGCGGGAGAGCGGCTGGCGGCGGGAGCGGAGGCCGAGGTGGAGGTCGGATACGACGCCGCCCAGGCGCGGCTCGAGGCCTCGCGGTGCCTCGACTGCGGCGTCACGCCGGTGTTCGACGGCAGCCGGTGTGTCTTGTGCGGCGGATGCGCCGACGTCTGTCCGACGCAGTGCCTGAAGCTCGTCTCCCTCGCGGACGTGGACGGTGGCGAGGCGCTGGCCGACCCCCATGCGTACTCCGCGATCCTCAAGGACGAGGACCGGTGTATTCGGTGCGCTCTCTGCGTCATGCGTTGTCCCGCGGATGCGATCGCCATGGAGCGCGTGCAGTTCGCCACCCTCTGGAGGAACCCATGAGCGCCACGCCGGCCCCGTCACGTCTGGACCCGGAGCCCGTCCCTCGCCGTGATTTCCTCGGGCTGGCCTCGATGTGGGCGGCGGCCTCCACGATGGTGTTCGCCCTGGGCGGCATCCTGCGCCTGCCGAAGGCGGCGGTGCTCTCGTCACCCTCGCGGAAGTTCCGCGTGACACTGCCGGAATCGCTGGCCGCTGGCGAGGCCTTCGTACCCCCCGGGCGATCGGTCGCGCTCTTTCGCGACGCCCACGGCGTCTACGCGATCTCCACGGTGTGCACACACCTCGGCTGCATCGTGAAGGCCACGGGCGGGGCGTTCGAGTGCCCGTGCCACGGCTCGCGGTTCGCCGCCGACGGGAGCGTCGTCAAGGGCCCGGCGCCGGCGGCGCTGCCGTGGCGCAAGGTGACGGTGAGCGGCGCCACCTGCCTCGTCGACGAGGATGTGGTGGTTCCGCCCGGCACCAAGGTGAACGCATGAGCGCCACCGTCCCGGTGAAGCCGGCTCTCGCGCGGTTCTGGGACAACCTGCGCGCGGTCCCGCGGGCCTTCCTGGGCTCGGCCTTCCGCGGGGGAGCGCCGACGACGGACCGCACGCGATCGACGTTCGTGTTCGGCAACGTCTTCCTGCACCTGCACGCGGTCCGCACGCACCGCTGGAGCCTGCGCTGGACGACGACCTTCGGCCTCGGCATCGCCGCCGTGGCCGCGTTCGTCATCACCCTCGTCACCGGCATCCTGCTGATGCTGTATTACAAGCCGTATCCGGACGTCGCCTACGCCTCCATCAAGGACGTGCACTTCGTCGTCCCCACCGGACGTTTCATCCGCAACATCCATCGCTGGGCGGCCAACGTCATGGTGGTCGCCGTCCTGCTCCACATGGCCCGCGCCTTCTATACCGCCGCCTATCGCGCGCCGCGCGAGTTCAACTGGCTGGTCGGCATGGCGCTGCTCGTCACCACGCTCGGGTTGTCGTTCACGGGTTATCTGCTGCCCTGGGACCAGCTCGCCTACTGGGCGATCACCATCGGCGCCAACATCGCGCAGTCGCCTCGCGAGGTCACGGATGCGCTGGGGGTCACCGAGCACTTCGATCCGGGGGGCTTGCAGAAGCTGCTCTTGCTCGGCTCCGACGTCGTCGGCGAAGAGGCCCTCATCCGCTTCTACCTGCTCCACGTGATGGTGCTCCCGCTCGTCCTGGCCGCGCTGGCCGCCGTGCACTTCTGGCGCATCCGCAAGGACGGCGGTCTCGTGCGTCCGGTGAACGCGGACCATCGACTCGGACCCGCCGACGGCGAGTATCCCGTCTTCACCGAGGCGCCGGCGAAGACGTACCAACTGGCGGCGCTCGTGAAAGGCCGCAGCGCGGCCGTGGGCCGCGGGCCGGAGAACACCTTGCCCTCGATGCCGCACCTCTTCTATGCCGAGGCCGGCGTCTTCATGCTCACGATCGCGCTGTGCCTGGGGCTGGCCATCGCCGTCAACGCTCCCCTCAAAGAGCTGGCGAATCCTTCGGTGCCGGAGAACCCCGCCAAGGCGCCGTGGTACTTCCTCGGCCTCCAGGAGCTCGTCGCGCACTCGGCGTTCATGGGAGGGATCGGCATTCCCACCATCGTGCTCCTCGGCCTCGGTCTCATCCCGTATCTCGACCGCGAGACGAAGGGCACCGGTGAATGGTTCGGCGGGCCGGGCGGTGCGCGCCTCGTCCGCCAGGCGGTCGTGGTCGGCCTCGGTGCCGCCCTCGCGATCGAGGCGTTCGTGATCCGTTACGGCTGGCTGCGCGAGTGGTTCCCCGGCGTGCCGCAGCTCGTCATCACCGCGATCAACCCGGGCACGCTGATCACGGCGGTCTACGCGGCGTACTCCGTGTGGCTCGTGCGGCGGCACGATTCCACGCGGGCGGGTGCCCTCGGCCTCTTCACGTGTTTCCTGTGCGGCTTCGCGCTGCTCACGATCATCGGGACCTACTTCCGCGGTCCGAACTGGCACTTCTACTGGTGGCCGTCGGACTGGCCGGTGCACTGACATGCGGAAGAACAAGCACCTGCTCCTGTGGTCGAGCGTGGCCGCGCTGACGTTGCTGGTGGCGGCGGCCGCGGAGGAGAACCTCTTCCGGGAGTGGCGGCGCATCCAGCACGCGGCGCGCGGCCCCGCCGGCCCCATCGACGTCCACCTGCGGCAGGTCGTGGTACCGGCCTTGCGCGCAGCCGACCGATGCGTCACCTGTCACGTGGGCATGGCCACCGGGGAACCCGCCGTGCCGGGGGATCGCGCCCTGCGCCCGCATCCCGACGTCGGCCACGATCCGGCCGTGTTCGGCTGCACCGTCTGCCACGGGGGGCAGGGCCGCGCTACCGACAAGGCGGACGCCCACGGCGACGTTCATTTCTGGCCGGACCCGATGATCCCCCGGCGCTACGCGGATGCCGGCTGCGGCACGTGCCACACGCATCTGCAGGTGCCCAACCTCGCCGCGCTGCGCACGGGGGCCCTGGCCCTCGAACGCCACGACTGCCTCGCGTGCCATCGCCTCGACGGCCGCGGCGGCACGCTGCGTCCCGGGACGGGGATGGAAGGGCCGGACCTCAGCCGCGTCGGCGGCAAGGGTTACCGTGCGGATTGGTACGAAGACCACCGGCGGCGCCGCGCGGCGGGGGAGGCCGGGCCGTGGACCGAATCGTTCGCCGACATCCCGGAGGCCGATCGCGAGGCGCTGCGCGTCCTGCTGGACACCCGCGTGGGTGCGCCCGGCCTCGTCGAAGGCAAGGCACTCTTTCATTCCCTCGGCTGTCGCGGCTGCCACAAGGTCGGCGGCGTCGGCGGCGACGACGGCCCGGACCTCACCGTCGCCGGCCAGAAGGATCCCGGCCGTCTCGACTTCACGCACGTCAGCGGCGAGCGCCGCGTCTCGGCCTGGTTCGCCGAGCATTTCCGGTCGCCGGCCGCGCTCGTACCGGGATCGGCGATGCCGGTGCTCGGTCTCACCGAGCCGCAGATCGACCACCTCACGCGCTACACGCTGTCGCTCCGGCGCAGCGACGTGCCCGAGGCCCTCTGGCCGAAGGATCGCATTCGGGCCGAGCGTTTCGGCGAGCGTGAGTTCGCCGCCGACGGCGCCACGCTGTACGGCACGTTCTGCGCCGCGTGCCACGGCCCGAACGGGGAAGGGATGCGTTATCCGCGCATGCCCGCGTTTCCCGCCATCGCCAACCCGGACTTCCTCGCGATCGCGCCCGACGCCCTCATCGTCGAGACCGTGCGGCGCGGGCGGCCGGGCCGGCGGATGCCGGCGTGGGGCGAGAAGGAAGGCGGGCTGCGGCCGGCCGAGGTTGCGGCGGTCGCCGAGCACGTTCGCCGGCTGGGCGGCGGCATTCGCCCGGAGCCCGACGCGCGACCGGCGCGCTGGGTCCGCGGCGACCCGGAAGAGGGCGAGCGGCTGTTCACCATGAACTGCGCGTTGTGCCACGGGCCGAAGGGGGAGGGCGGTGAAGGTCCGGCGCTGCGCAACCGAGTCCTGCTGAGCGCCGCCACCGACACGTACCTCATGGAGACGATCAAGCGTGGCCGCCGCGACACCACCATGGCGAGCTTTGCGGTGCCCACGACGATCCGCCGCGCCCTCGACGACCACGAGATCGAATCGATCGTCGTGTTCCTGCGCATAGGGGAGAGCCAATATGACTGACCTCGACCGGCGCCGGTTCCTGGAGGCCGCGGCGGCGGCGGGCTTCGGTGCTTTCGTGACCTCGGCCACGAGCGCCTGGGGCCTGGACGCGCCGGGCAATCCGCTCGCCGCCTACCCCGACCGCGGATGGGAGCGCGTGTACCGCGATCTCTTCAAGTCCGACTCGACGTTCCATTTCACCTGCGCCCCCAACGACACCCACAACTGCATCCTCACCGGTTTCGTGCGGTCCGGCGTCGTGACACGCATCGGGCCGTCGATGCGCTACGGCGAGGCCACCGACCTCCAGGGGAACCGGGCCACCCATCGGTGGGACCCGCGCGTCTGCCAGAAGGGCCTTGCCCTTACGCGGCGCTTCTACGGCGACCGGCGGGTGTCGCATTGCCACGTGCGCGCCGGCTTCAAGAAGTGGCACGACCTCGGCTTCCCGCGCGATGCCGAGGGCCGGCCGCCGAAGGAGCTGTTCGATCGCGCCCGCGACCAGTGGGTACGCGTCGACCACGACGAGGCCGCGGCCATCGCCGCCGCCGCCCTCGAGAACATCGCCACCACCTACAGCGGCGAGGAGGGACAGCGCAAGCTGCGGGCCCAGCACTACGACGAGGAGTGCATCGCCGCCACGCAGGGGGCGGGCACGCAAGTCCTGAAGTTCCGCGGCGGCATGCCGCTGCTGGGGATCACCCGCGTGTTCGGCATGTACCGGCTGGCGAACTCCATGGCGCTGCTCGACGCGAAGATCCGCAAGGTCGGGCCGGACAAGGCGCTGGGCGCCCGCGGCTTCGACAACTACTCGTGGCACACCGACCTGCCGCCCGGGCATCCCATGGTCACCGGCCAGCAGACGGTGGAGTTCGATCTGCACGCCGTGGAGCACTGCAAGACGCTGGTCGTGTGGGGCATGAACTGGATCACCACCAAGATGCCCGACGCGCACTGGCTCACGGAGGCGCGCATCAAGGGTACGCGGGTCGTGGTCATCGCCTGCGAATATTCGGCCACCTCCACCAAGGCCGACGACGCGCTCATCGTGCGCCCCGGCACGACGCCGGCCCTGGCTCTGGGCCTGGCCCACGTGATCCTCAAGGAAAAGCTGTACGACGTGGATTACGTGCGCCGCTGGACGGACCTGCCCCTGCTCGTGCGCATGGACAGCCTCAAGTACCTGCGTGCCGCTGACGTCTTCGGAGGGAGCGCAGCCGCCCTCAAGAACCAGACGCACGTGATGAAGGACGGCGAGAAGGCGCCGCCGCCCGCGACACATACCGACATGTTGATCGCGGACAAGCTGCGCCAGGACTGGGGCGACTTCCTCTTCTGGGACCGTGCGACGCGGGCGCCGAAGGCCCTTACCCGCGATCAGGTCGGCAAGCTCTCGATCGTGGGCGACCCGCAGCTCGAAGGCGCCGTCGAGGTGACCCTCGCCGACGGCAAGACCGTGCGCTGCCGGCCGGTCTTCGATCTCGTGCAGGAGTACGCCGCGCACTTCGATCCCAAGACCGTCGAGGAGATGACGTGGGCCCCGGCGGCGGCTGTCGAGTCGCTGGCGCGCCACCTCGCGAAGCAGCCCGGCACCACGCTCTTCGCCATCGGGATGGGACCGAACCAGTTCTTCAACAACGACAACAAGGACCGCGACATCTTCCTGCTGGCCGCCCTCACCGGGAACGTCGGCCGCCTGACGGGGAACGTCGGCTCCTTCGCCGGCAACTACCGGGTGGCGCTGTTCAACGGTGCGCCGCAGTACATCAACGAGGACCCCTTCGACATCGAGCCAGACCCTGAGAAGCCGGCGCGGGTGAAGCAGTACTGGCGCGCGGAGTCCGCCCACTACTACAACCACGAGGACCACCCGCTGCGCGTCGGCAAGAAGCTGCTGACGGGCAAGACCCACATCCCGACGCCGACCAAGTCGATGTGGTTCGCCAACGCGAACTCCATCCTCGGCAACGTGAAGTGGCACTACAACACCGTGATCAACGTCCTGCCGAAGATCGAGATGATCGCCGTGAACGAGTGGTGGTGGTCCACCTCGTGCGAGTGGGCCGACATCGTGTTCGGGGTGGACTCGTGGGCGGAGCTCAAGCACCCGGACATGACGGCGTCGGTCACGAACCCGTTCCTGTGCGTCTTCCCGCGGACGCCGCTGCCGCGGATCTTCCACACCGTCGGCGACGTCGAGGTGATGGCCAAGGTGGGCGCGGCCTTCGCGAAGCGCACCGGTGACAGGCGCTTCGAGGATTACTGGAGCTTCGTCCGCGCCGACCGCACCAGCGTCTACCTCCAGCGCATCCTCGACCACTCGAGCTGCACCAAGGGCTACCGCATCGAGGCGCTCGAGGCCAAGGCGAAGGTGGGCGTGCCCGCCCTGATGATGAACCGCACCTCACCGAAGGCGGTGGGCTACGAGCAGGTCACCGACTCGCGGCCCTGGTACACCAAGACGGGGCGCCTCGAGTTCTACCGCGAGGAGGACGAGTTCATCGAGGCGGGGGAGAACCTGCCCGTGCACCGCGAGCCGATCGACTCGACGTTCTACGAGCCCAACGTCATCGTGGCGCCGAAACACGAGGCGCTGCGGGCGTCGGGCCCGGAGTCCTACGGAGTGGCGGTGAGTGACCTGTCGTGCGAGGTCCGCCAGGGCCGCAATGTCGTGAAGACCTGGGCGGAGACGCGCGCGACGCAGCACCCGCTGGCCAAGGACGGCTACCGCTTCGTGTTCCACACGCCGAAGTACCGCCACGGCGCCCACACGACACCCATCGACACCGACATGGTGGCGGTCCTCTTCGGTCCCTTCGGTGACGTCTACCGCCACGACGCCCGCTCGCCGTTCGTGGCCGAGGGCTACGTGGACATCAACCCGTCCGACGCGAAGGACCTCGGCATCGAGGACGGCGACTACGTCTTCATCGACTCCGACCCGGCGGACCGGCCGTTCCGCGGCTGGCAGCAGAACAAGCGCGACTACGAGTTCGCCCGGCTGCTCTGCCGGGCGCGCTACTACCCGGGCACGCCGCGGGGCGTCACTCGCATGTGGTTCAACATGTACGGCGCCACCCCAGGCTCTGTCGAGGGACAGAAGACGCGCAAGGACGGGCTCGCGAAGAACCCGCGCACCGGCTATCAGGCGATGTTCCGCTCGGGCTCGCATCAGTCCGCCACGCGCGGTTGGCTCAAGCCCACGTGGATGACCGATTCCCTGGTGCGCAAGGCGATGTTCGGCCAGGAGATCGGCAAGGGGTTCCTGCCGGACGTGCACTGTCCGACCGGCGCCCCGCGCGAGTCGATCGTGAAGATCACGAAGGCCGAGGCCGGCGGCATCGGCGGCACCGGGCTGTGGCGTCCCGCCGCGCTCGGCCTGCGGCCCCGCTACGAGAACGACGCGATGCAGCGTTATCTGGCCGGAACGTTCACGTCGGTGACAGCAAAGAAGAGAGGCTGATATGGCGCGAGTCCACAACTGGCAGATCGGCCGCAGCATGTCGTACTGGTACCCGGAGTCGCGCCCGCAGCGGCAATTCGCCGCCGTCTTCGACATCAACAAGTGCATCGCCTGCCAGACCTGCACCCTCGCCTGCAAGACGACCTGGACCTCGGGCAAAGGCCAGGAGTACATGCTCTGGAACAACGTGGAGACCAAGCCCTACGGCTTCTACCCGCTCGCCTGGGACGTGAAGCTGCTGTCGGAGCTGGGGCCGCAGACCTGGAACGGCGGCACCTACGAGGGCCGCACGATCTTCGAGGCCGCGCGTCCGGGCGAGCGCGCGCTCGGCTGGCGTCCGGGCGATCTCGACTACGCGCATCCGAACGTCGGCGAGGACGACTGCGCGGGACGCGTCGAGAACGGCGCCAGCCTCTCGGTGCCGCACATGACGTGGTTCTTCTACCTCGCGCGCATCTGCAACCACTGCACGTACCCCGCCTGCCTCGCCTCGTGTCCGCGCGGCTCGATCTACAAGCGGCCGGAGGACGGGGTGGTGCTCCTCGACCAGGGGCGCTGCCGAGGCTACCAGGAGTGCGTGAAGGCCTGCCCGTACAAGAAGGTGTTCTACAACCCGATGACGGGCACCTCGGAGAAGTGCATCGCGTGCTTCCCCAAGCTCGAGCAGGGCTTGCAGCCGCAGTGCTTCGTGAATTGCATCGGCAAGATCCGCCTAGCCGGTTGGATCTCGACGCCCGACAAGGCGCGGGAGGACAACCCCCTCGACTACCTCGTCCACATCCGCAAGGTGGCCAAGCCCCTCTTCCCGCAGCTCGGGCTGGAGCCGAACGTCTACTACATCCCGCCGCTGCACGCGCCGGCGCCGTTCCTGCAGCAGATGTTCGGGCCGGGGGTGGAGGACGCGATGGCGACGTACCGCGCGGCCGACGCCGATCTCGCCGGCCTGCTCGGCCTCTTCGGCTCGACGGAGAAGGTCGTGCCGCGGTTCAAGCGGCAGGGTGACGTCGTGATCGGAATGGAAGAGAACGGCACCGAGATCGTCCGCGTTCCGTTGCGCGAGCCGATCCACGTCCGGGCCGCGACGGACCCGCGCTTCGGCGTCGTCCGCACCAACTGTCCCTGAGGAGGCCGCCATGCGCATGCGTCCCGTGTTCGCCGTCGCCTTCAGCGCCGCCCTGCTCGGTGCCTTCGCCTGCGGGCCGCGCGAGCCGCCGACGAGCGCCGAGGTGGTCGCCGTCTCCCGCGCGTCGATCCCGGCCGATCCCGCCGACGCCGTGTGGCACGAGGCCCCCGTTCACGTGGCGCCGTTGCTCCTGCAGGACATGGTGGAGCCGCGACTGCTGCAGGCCTCCACGGGCGCGGTGCGCGTGCAGGCGGTGACCGACGGCGCGCGGGTGGCGTTCCGGCTCGAGTGGGCCGACACGACGGCGGACGACCTTCCGCTGCCCGCACGCTTCAGCGACGCCTGCGCGGTGCAGCTCCCGACGCGCGTGCAGGCGGACGTGCCGGCGCCGCAGATGGGAGAGGCGGGGCGGCCGGTGGAGATCGTCTTGTGGCGCGCGAGCTGGCAGGCCGTGGTCGACGGCCGGGGCGACACCATCCAGGACCTGCACCCGCGCGCGTCCGTCGATCACTACCCGTTCGAGGCCGCGCCGGCCGGCGCGCCGCGGCAGGAGATGGCGGCTCGCTACTCGCCCGCGCGCGCCCTCGGCAACACGATGGCGGGACCGCGCGAGCGCCCCGTCGAGGACCTCGTCGCCGAGGGCCCGGGCACGCTGAAGCCCGCGGCCGGCGACTCCAGCGGCCGCGGCCGGCGGACGCGGGAAGGTTGGGCGGTCGTGCTCTCGCGGCGGCTTCCCGCCGGGCTCGCGCCGGGCACGCGTTCCCAGGCGGCGTTCGCGGTGTGGGAAGGCGCGCGGGAGGAGGCCGGCTCGCGGAAGATGCGCACGGGTTGGGTGCCGATCCTCGTGGAGAAGAAGCCGTGACCGGCACGCGGCTGGATTTTCCCGCGGTGGCGCTCCTGCGCGACGCGGCGGAGTGGCGGCTCCTGGGCCTTCTGCTCGAACGCCCGCGCGGCCGTTGGTGGGACGAGGTGGCTCAGCTCGCGACGACGTGCGCCGACGCGATGCTCGGCGAGGCCGCGGGCCATGCGGCCAGCGCCACGGAGAGTGCGTACCTGGAGTGGCTCGGTCCGGGCGGGTGCGTCTCGCCACGCGAGTCCGGTCATCGCGCGAGCACGGACCCGGGTCATCTCCTGGCGGAGCTCGGGGCGTTCTACGACGCCTTCCAGTACCACGCGCAAACGGAAGAGCCCCCGGACCACGCCAGCGTCGAGGCAGGGTTCATGGCCTACCTTTGTCTCAAGGAGGCGCACGCACTGGCGCAGGGCGACACGGCGGCGGCCGAGGTGACGGCGGAGGCTGCCGCGCGGTTCCGGCAGGAGCACGTGGCGGCGATGGCGGAGCCGCTGGCGCAGGCGCTCTCTCCGGCGCCGCCGTATCTCTCGTCGGCCGCGTCGGTGCTCCTGCGGCGCGTCGGCCCGCGGCCGCCGAGTCTCGAGGGCGGCTGGGCCCCTCATGGGCTGGAGGCGGCCTGTTTGTCGTGCGGCGACCTCGGGGAGGGCGACCCGCTCGTGGACTGATCAGTCGTCTTCGGCTCTCGCCCGCTGGACGGCCTCGTCGAACGCGGCCGTGAACGACGGCGCGTGCGTGGCCAGGTAGGCGCGACACCGATCGACGTCGAGGCCGGCCTTGATCAGCTCGATCACGTCGGTCCGGTCCTTGTGTCGTGGAGACTTCAGCTTCATGTACACGAGAGGAGGGCCGTCGATCATGGATCCGGGCTCCGCGTCGAGGGCCGCGGCGAGGAATCCCTCGCCGGCCTCAGCGCCCAGGAAGTCCACCGCCACGCGGTTCACCTGGAAAGGAACACCGGGACGAAGAGTTACCAGACCGCCGGCGTGCCGCTCGAAGGCCTCGTCTCCGACGAGAAAATCGACGTCGCGCGTCGCCCGTGGGAACCCGTTCGCGCCGACGGCGAGACCGCCAACGACGACATGACGTACTCCGACGCGCGTGAGCGCCGCCGAGGCGACCTTCATCGCGTCGAGCACCTCAGGCGCGACGACACCCACCAGGAGCGACGGATCGGGTTTGACCATTCGCGTCCTGCGCCTCCCCGCGATCGAAAGATGCGGCCGAGCGAGCACGGCTCAGTATGCCACGGGCCGCGCGTCACTCGGTGCGCAGCGCCTCGATGGGATCGACTCGAGTGGCGCGACGAGCTGGGAGGTAACAGGCGAGCAGGCCGACGAGAAGCAGCAGCGTCGCCGCGCCCCAGAAGGTGGTGAAGTCGTCGGGCCGCACGCCGAAGAGCAGGCTCTCCAGGACCCGAGTCGAGCCCCACGAGCCCGCCAGCCCGATGGCCGCGCCGGCGGCGAGGCCGGAAACGCCTTCCCGCAGAACCATGGAAAGAACCGCGGGCGGCTCGGCCCCGAGCGCCATGCGCACGCCGATCTCGCGGGTCCGTCGCGCGACGGAGTGGCTCAGGGTGGCGTACAGGCCGATCGCGGCGATGCTCAGGGCGAAGACCGCGAACGCCGACACCAGGAGCATGTAGAAGCGCGGCACGGCCACCGATTCCGACAGCAGATCGTCCATCGCGGCAATCCTGCCGATGACCATCCGCTCGTTCCAGCGGCGAAGCTCACGGCGGAGCGGGCCCGCCACCGCGCGGGCGGGCAGCGACGTCCGCACGAGCACGTCGGTCGCGTGTGCCGCCGAGGACTGCCGGTTCGAGACGTACAGAGCCGGCACGGGGTCCGTTTCGGTGCCGAATCCTCGGACGTCGCCCACGACCCCGACGATCATGCGCCACTCTTCACCGCTCCATCGGACCCGCCGTCCCATCGGATCCTCCCGCGGGAAGAAGCGGCGGGCGAACGACTCGCTGGCGACAGCCGCGTACAGCGTGTTGGCGCCGTCGTCGTGGTTCAAGAAACGCCCACGGCGCAGTGTCAACCCCGCCGCCTGGAGGTAGCCGGAGGTGACGACGTGCACGCCGCTCCGGTACGCGACACCCGTGCGGATGGGATGGCCTTCGACCTCGATGCATCCGTCGCAGACCGTGTTCGGATGCTGGTGCGGAAGCGCGCTGCTCGCGCCCGCCGCCTCGACACCCGGGACGGCCCGCAGGCGTTCGAGCAGATCGTCGATGCGGCTACCCACCCAGAACGGCAGCTCGAGGGCCAACGTGCCCTGCGGCTTGAACCCGAGCGGCCGCGTGACACGGGCGACGAAGCTGCGGAGCAGCAGGCCGGCGGAGACCAGCAACACGAGGGCGAAGGCGATCTCCAGCGCCACGAGCCAGGTGCGTCCTCGGCCGCCAGGCCCCATCGCGGCCGGTGTGGCGGAGCCTCCCTTGAGGACCCCACTGAGGTCCGGTCGCGACAGCCGCAAGGCCGGCGCGATTCCGAAGAGCACGCCGGTCAGCACCGTGGCCGACAGGGCAAGGGCCAGTACGCCGGAGTCGATCGTGATCTCGTGCACCCGTGGCAGCCGAATCGGATCGATGGCGACGAAGGCCCTGACGAGCCCGTACGCGCCGGCCACGCCGAGAGTCCCCGCGAACAGGGCGAGCCGCACGTTCTCCGTCAGCAGCAGGCGCACGAGCCGCCATCGGCTCGCGCCCAACGCCGACCGCACGCCGAGCTCCCCGTTGGCGATCGCGGCCACGCGCGAGCAAGAGGTTGGCCACGTTCATACACGCGATCAGGAGCACGCAGGCTACGGCACCCAGCAGCACCCAGAGCGCGCGCTTCGCTTCGCCGACGATCTGCTCGTGCAGGGGAACGACGGTCACGCCGGCACGGTCGTGTTGCGGGTGAGCCCGCGCCTGGGCGGCGGCGATACCGTTCATTTCCGCTTGAGCCTGAGCCGCATCGACTCCGGCTCGGAGCCGCCCCACGACCGACAGATCATGATTGGCACGCTCGCTCGGGTCCAGCGGCAACGGGAACCATGCCTCTGTCTCCCCAGGGAAGCCGAAGCCCGGCGGCATGATCCCGACCACGGTATGCGGCTCCCGGCCCAGGGTGATCGTGCTTCCGACGAGGCTCTGCTCCGCCCCGAGCCGCCGCCACAGTCCATCGCCGAGGACTACGACCTGGCCTCGGCGGCCCTGCTCGTCCTCGACGAAGAACCCGCGGCCGAGACGAGGCTGGACGCCGAGGGTCGTGAAGAAGTCCGCGGTCACGCTGACGCCGGCGACGGCAGTCGGTTCACCCTCGACGATCAGCCGCACCGAACCGGAGCGGATCGCCGAGAGGTGCTCGAACGACCGGGCCAGGCGTCGCCAGTCGGCGAAATGGCCCGGGGATACCACTATCCTCTCGTCGCGCCGCGTCTCCCATCTCTCCCACACCATGACGAGGCGCTCGGGGCTCGCGAACGGCAGCGGCCTCAACAGGACCGCCCGCACGACGCTGAAGACGGCCGTGGTCGCACCGATCCCCAGGGCCATCGTCACCACCACGACCGCCGTCGACCACGGAGTCTTCAGAGAGGTTCGTAGCGCGTGCATGCCGCCGTCCGACCCGCGGTCAACAGCGCGCGTCGCCGCGGGCGATGCGCTCGAGAGCGGGCCTGTCCTTGACGAGGAAACCCCGCGTCCCCGTCTCGACGACACCCTCCCGGGCGAGGCGCGTCATCACCCGGATCGCCGTCTCGACAGTCGTGCCGCACAGGTCCGCGAGGTCCTGGCGCGACAGGGAGATCGGGATCCAGGTCCCTTCCCCCGCGCGCGCCACCCCGAGCTGCTCGGTGAGACGCGCGAGCAGCGCGGTGACGCGGCGCTCGACCTGCCCGCTCGACAGCTCGTCGATACGGCGGGCCAGGCTCATCTCGCGGCCCGTCACTTCCCTCAGAAAGGCACGGGACGCCTCGGGACTGCGCTCGAGGAGCGCGAGCACGTCGCGCCGCGGGAAGGTGACGACGTCGACCGCTTCGTCGACGGCCAGCGACGCGCAGCAGTAGGGGGCGAAGCTGCAGACGGCGCTGGCACAGAGCAGCTCGCCCTGGCCGCAGATCGAGAGGATCACCTCGCGACCGGCCTCGTGAGAACGCACGAGCTTCACTTGCCCCTCGATGACGAGGGTGAACTCGCCGGTCGGGTCGCCCTCGCGCCAGATCGGCTGGCCGTGCGGGATGCGGCGGCAGAGCGCGTACGGACGGAGCCGGTCGAGATCGTCCGGGGACAGGGCACGCAGGAAGGGCACGCGCTCCGCGGCGGTGTCGAAGGACGGTTGTCGTTCGGCGGTCCTCTCCCTGCGGGCGCAAGTCATGGCGTGCAGACCGGCAAGACCCGTGCCCGCGACATTCGCGGGAAAAGGTGCGGGCGGCGCGCACCGGATGCGCGTGACGCACGTGGCCGCGGCCGATTCCGCATTTCCTGCGGTCGGGCCGCCGTACGACGACGGATGGCATTCGACACGTGGTGTTGTCTACGACAGTGTCACGTGAGGCCGGGACGTTCGACGCCGTGCGGACGGCGGATGTGGCACGTCCTGTGCGTTGCATGACCGGCAGGAGACGACATGAACGCCCTCTCCCGACGGCGATTCCTCAAGATCACGAGCACGGGCGCGGCCGCCGCCGCCGTCGGCGGCGCGGCGCTCTCGTCGGCGCTCGCCGGCCGTGGCCCCGCGCGGGCCACGGAGAACGGGATCCGCCGCGTCCCGACCTTCTGCGACATCTGCTTCTGGAAGTGCAACGCGATCGCAACGGTACGCGACGGCGTGCTCTGGAAGGTCGAAGGCAACCCCGACGATCCGCTGTCGCGCGGACGCCTGTGCCCGCGCGGGACGGGTGGCGTGGGCGCGCATTTCGACAGCGACCGCCTGCGGGCGCCGCTGCTCCGGCGCAGCGTGCGCGGGCAGGAGCAGTGGACGGAGGTGACCTGGGACGAGGCGCTGTCCTACGTCGCCGAGAAGATGAAGAGGATCAGGACGGAGCACGGGCCGGAGGCGATGGCGTACTTCAGCCACGGCATCGGCGGCACGTTCCTGCGACACACGATGAAGGCGTTCGGCACGCCCAACCTGGCGGCGCCGTCGTTCGCCCAGTGTCGCGGTCCGCGCGACGTCGGCTTCAACCTCACGTTCGGCGAGGACGTCGGCTCGCCCGAGCGCACGGACATCGCGAACGCCCGGTGTCTCGTGCTCATCGGCTCGCACCTGGGCGAAAACATGCACAACACGCAGGTCCAGGAGTTCGCCGACGCGGTGGGGAAGGGCGCCTCCATCATCGTCGTCGACCCGCGTTTCTCCGTGGCCGCCAGCAAGGCGAAGTTCTTCCTCCCCATCAAGCCGGGAACCGACCTCGCGCTCCTGCTCGCGTGGATGAACACGCTCGTCGCCGAGCAGCTCTACGACAAGGACTACATCACGCGGTTCGGCTTCGGCTTCGAGGCCTTCGCGGCGGAGATCGCGCCGTACACCGCCGAGTGGGCCTACCCCGAGACCGGCATCGAGCCCGAAGTGATCCGCGAGACGGCGCGGGAGATGGCGCGCTACCGCCCGGCCGCGCTGGTGCATCCGGGGCGCCACGCCACGTGGTACGGCGACGATACGCAGCGCAGCCGGGCGATCGCGCTGCTGAACGCGCTCCTCGGGAGCTGGGGCCGCAAGGGCGGCTTCTATACGCCGGCCAGCATGGACGTGCCCGCGTATCCCTACCCGCCGTATCCGAAGCCGGCGCGGGCGAAGGCGGACCGGACCGGCTCGCGCCATCCCTTCGCCACCGAGACCATCACCACCGGCCTGCGCGAGGCCACGCGGACCGGGCAGCCGTATCCCGTCCGCGGCTGGCTCGTATACGCCACCAACCTCATCCAGGCCCTGCCGAACGAGGCCGAGACGATCCGTGCCATCGAGAGCCTCGACCTGCTCGTCGTCGTCGACGTCGTCGGCAGCGAGATCGCCGGCTGGGCGGACGTCGTCTTGCCCGAGACCACGTACCTCGAGCGCTACGACGAGCTCAACGTGGAGCTGTTCCGCGAGCCGTTCGTGGCGCTGCGGCAGCCGGTGGTGGAGGCGCCACACGACCAGAAACCCAACTGGTGGATCGCGCGCGAGCTGGCGCTGAAGCTGGGGCTCGGCGCGTACTACCCGTGGACGACGATCGAGGAGTACCTGGAGGCGCGCGCCACGGCCGCCGGCCTGTCGTTCGCCGAGCTGAAGGAAAAGGGTCTGGTCAAAGGACCGCCGCCGCCGCTCTACTTCGACGGCGGCGTGGAGCCAGCGTTCCCGACGCCGTCGGGAAAGATCGAGCTGTATTCGACCGCACTCCGCGACGCCGGCTTCGACCCGGTGCCGAAGTACAAGCGGCCCGCGGAGGGGCCGCCGGGATCGTTCCGGCTGCTGTTCGGGCGCGCGCCCGTCCATTCCTTCGGGCGTACGCAGACGAACCCCATCCTGTCGCAGGCCATGGACGAGAACGAGGTGTGGGTGAACGCTCGCATGGCCGCGCGCGCCGGGCTGCGCACGGGTGACCGCGTGCGCCTGCGGAACCAGGACGGCGTGGTTTCGAACGCGGTCCGGGTGCGGGCGACGGAGGCGATGCGTGCCGACTGCGTCTATCTCGTCCACGGCTTCGGCCACACGTCGAAGATGCTGCGGCGTGCCTTTGGCCGCGGGGCCAGCGACTCCCAGCTCGTCACGCGCTACGAGACGGATCCCCTGATGGGCGGAACCGGCATGAACGTGAATTTCGTCACGCTCGAGCGGGAGGCCTGAGCCATGGCGCGCCTGGGCATGGTCATCGATACGCGGCGCTGCGTGGGCTGCATGGACTGCGTGGTGGCCTGCAAGACCGAGAACGGCACGCCGGAGGGAATGAACCGCGACTGGATCACCCATGCGCTGGCCGGCCAGTACCCGACACTGTCGCTCACGATCCGCTCGGAGCGCTGCAACCACTGCGAGAACCCACCGTGTGTGTCGTGCTGCCCGACGGGGGCCAGCCACGTCCACGATTGGGGTGGCGTCGTGCTCGTCGACGAGCACGAGTGCATCGGCTGCAAGGCGTGCGTCGCGTCGTGTCCTTACGACGCGCGATACATCCATCCGGACGGCTACGCGGACAAGTGCACGTTCTGCATCCATCGCGTCGAGCGGGGGGGGCAACCCGCGTGCGTGTCGGTGTGCCCGGCGCGGGCCATGTTCTTCGGGGATCTCGACGACCCGAATTCCGAGGTCAGCCGGCTCCTCGCCTCGCGGAAGCATCACACCCTGCAGCCGGAGGCGGGGACCCGGCCGCACGTCTTCTACCTGGAGTGACGCCGATGAACGAGCTCTACCTGACGGCGCGCAACCCGATGGTGGAGCCCCACCTGCACGCGTGGGGCTGGGAGATCCCCGTCTACCTGTTCCTGGGCGGCTGGGTCGCGGGGATCCTCGTGCTTTGCGGCTGGGCGCTCTTCAAGGGCCGCCGGTACAGTGCGGGCAGCGCCAGCTTCGCGCTCGCCTCCAGCGGGCTCTTCGTGCTCGGCCTCGCCACGCTCTCCGCGGGCATGCTGGCGCTCTTCCTGGATCTCGAGCACAAGACGCACGTCTGGCGCCTGTACGCGACGTTCCAGCCGTGGTCGCCGATGTCCTGGGGGGCGTGGATACTCGTGCTCGTGTATCCCGTGCTGGTGGCGGGCGTCCTGCTCGAGCCGCCGGCCGCGCTCCTCGCGCACGTACCCGCGCTCGGCGCCGTGACGCGACGGCTGAACGGCGACACTCGGCGGCGTCGGGCGATCGGGGTGGTGTCGATGGTGGCGGGCGTCGCTCTCGGCGTCTATACCGGCATCCTGCTGTCGGCGCTGGGCGCGCGTCCGCTCTGGAGCAGCGCGCTCCTGGGACCGTTGTTCCTGGTGTCGGGCCTCTCGGCGGCGGCGGCCTTCGCCCACATGGTGAGCCCCGACCGCGAGGAGCGCGAGACCCTCGCGCGCTTCGACAACCTGTTCCTGATGCTGGAGCTGGCCGTGATCGTGCTGTTCCTGATCGGCCTCGCGAACGCCACGGCGGTGCACGCGCAGGCGGCGGCGTTGCTCCTGGGCGGGCCGATGACCGCCGTCTTCTGGGTCGGGGTGGTCGGACTCGGGATCGTGTTGCCGCTCGTCATCCAGTCGCTCGCCGTCACGCACCGCATCGCCCACACGCCGGTGGCCCCGCTCCTGGTGCTGGCCGGTGGGCTCGCCCTTCGTTTCGTCATCGTCGCCGCCGGCCAGCTCAGCCACTGGCCGCGGTTGTAGGAGGACTCATGGCCACAGTAGCCCAACCGCTCGAGGTCGCCCGCGACACCGCGGCGCCGCGCACGCGGACGGGAAAGGCGTACATGAACCCCTACCTGGCCGGCGTGGGCCTGGGGCTGGTGCTCCTCGCGGCCTTCGTGGTCATGGGCCGGGGCCTCGGTGCGTCGGGCGCGTTCTCGGCGGCCGTGGCCTGGGGCCTGTCCTTCGTCGCCCCCGCGTACGTTCGTTCGAACGAGTACCTGGGGCCGTATCTCGACGGCGGTGCGCACCCGCTCAAGGCCTGGCTCGTGTTCGAGGTGGTGGGCGTCTTCACTGGGGCTCTTCTCTCCGGCCTCCTCGCGCACCGCGTACGGCGCACCGTCGAGAAGGGGCCGCGGATCTCGTCCCGCGGCCGGCTGGCTTTCGCCTTTGCGGGCGGGGGACTGATGGCCATCGGCGCCGACCTGGCCCGCGGCTGTACCAGCGGGCAGGCGCTGAGCGGTGGCGCCGTCCTCAATCTCGGCAGCTGGATCTTCATGATGTGCGTCTTCGGCGGTGCCTACCTGGTGGCGCCTCTTCTCCGGAGGCAGTGGCGATGAGCGCGCCCTTCTTCAAGTACGGTCTCTTCGGTGAAGAGACGAGCCTGATCGTGGCGTTCGCGATCGGGATCGGATTCGGCTTCTTCCTCGAGCGCGCCGGCTTCGGCAGCGCCCGCAAGCTCGTGTCGCAGTTCTACCTGGACGATCTGGCGGTGTTCAAGGTGATGTTCACGGCGATCGTCACCGCCATGCTCGGCGTGACGTACCTCGCGTGGCTCGGCTGGCTCGACTTGTCTCTCGTCTACAAGACGCCGACGTATTGGGTGGCGCAGCTGGTGGGTGGGCTCGTCCTGGGCGCCGGCTTCGTGGTGGGCGGCTACTGTCCGGGGACCTCGGTGGCCGCCGCCGCCACCGGGCGTCTGGACGGCCTTTCGTACCTGCTGGGCGTCGGAGCGGGAACTCTCCTGTTCGCCGGCGCCTTCCCCGCGATCAAGGGCCTGTACTACGCGGGCGAGATGGGTGTGCAGACGCTGCCGGGTGTGTTGCACCTCCCCTACGGGCTGGTCGTGTTCGCGGTCGTGCTCATGGCCGTCGGCGGGTTCGCGGGTGCGACGTGGGTCGAGCACCGCCGCGCGGCGACACACGAGGAGGAGTGACATGCGCCTGACGCTCAACCAGCGGCTCGGCCTGGCGGCGGTGGCCCTCGGCGCGCTGGCCGTCTTCGCCGACGTCGATCGCGGCCCGGTCCTCGCCTTCCACGAGAAGGACCTGCTCGCCACGATCCAGCAGGAGGCGGACCACGTGGCACCCTCGGAGCTCGCGGCGTGGATCATCGAAGGCCGCCGTGACTACCGGCTCCTCGACCTGCGCGACGAGAAGGCCTACGGGGAATATCACGTCCCGACGGCGGAGAGCGTGCCGATAGAGGCTCTGCGCGACGCCGTCCTCCTGCCGAACGAGAAGGTGGTCCTGTACTCCGACGGCGGCATCCACGCCGCCCAGGCCTGGATGCTGCTCCGCGCGCGCGGGCATCGCGCGGCGTACACGCTCCGCGGTGGCCTCGACGCGTGGAAGGAGGCCGTCTTGTTCCCGGCGGCCCCGGCCGATCCGCGTGCGGTGGCGGTGGCCACGTTCTTCGGCGGCGCCCCGCGCGGGGGAGCGTCGGGGCCGGCGCCCGCCCTGCAGGCGCCGGCGCTGCCGAAGGTGGAGGCGGCGCCCCCGCCCCGCGCCGGTGCGGCGCCGGCCCGCCGGAAAAAGGAAGGCTGCTGACCGCCGCCGAGCGCTTCAGTCGCGCGTCTTTGCCTCCGCCGCCACCTTCCGGAAGGCGTCGATCATGGCCGCGCTGCTCAGACCGGCGCGTTTGCCTTCGGCCTCGGCTTCCTCGAGCGTCCGGCCGCGCTCGCGCGCGATCACGCCCCAGACGGCCCCCACGCGATTCGAGCTCGCGCAGTGGAGCAGGACCGGTGCGGCGCCGGCATCCTCGATGACCTTGCGAACGCCCGTGACGTCGGCGGCGCTGAAGGTCGCCGGGGTCACGGGGATCGACACGTATCGAAGCCCTTGCCCCTCGATGATCGCAGGCTCGTCGGCGACGATCGGCGCCTCGCCGGCGGGACGCAGATTGATCACGGTCTTGAAGCCGAGCTCCTTGAGGCGGCGAAGGGCGTCGGGGGAGGGCTGGCCGGCGGCGGCCAGACCGGGCGCCAGGAGGACGTAGTTGGGGATCGATTCCGCCGGCACGCTCTCCGGCGGGGTAGACGTGGCGGCGGCCGCCGCCAGGAACAACAGTGCTCCGTTCATGCGTCCATCGTGCCACGGCCGGCCGTCACGAGGGAACACCCGGCAGAGTCTGCGAGCGGCCGGCGGACCTGCGCAGGTCTTGCAGACCCTGGCCGGCGTGAAGCGATGGAAGCCCAGGAATGCAGGAGCCCGCGCAGTGGCCGGAGGTTTGCACATCCGTGGCCGCGAGGAGAGAGCATGCCGACCCAGGCGACCCCGGCGGCGAGCGTCGGACCTGCGGGCGCACCGGCGCCCGCCGACAAACGTCTCAAGATGCTCGACGCGACAGTCAAGAAGCACCAGGCGCGATCGGACGCCTTGATCGAGGTGCTGCATCACGCGCAAGAGCTCTACGGCTACCTCGACGCGGACGTGCTGCTCTACGTGAGCCGCACGCTGCGTGTTCCCGCCTCGCGGGTCTACGGCGTGGCCACGTTCTACAACTTCTTCACGCTGAAGCCGTCGGGCGAGCACACGTGTGTGGTGTGCCTCGGCACCGCTTGTTACGTGAAGGGAGCGGGGCAGGTGCTCGACGCCCTGGAGAGCGCTCATGCGGTGCGCGCGGGCGAGACGACATCCGACGGGCGGCTCTCGCTGGTGACGGCGCGTTGCCTCGGGGCGTGCGGCCTGGCGCCCGCTGTCGTCTTCGACGGCGAGGTGGCCGGCCGCGTGGCGGTCGCGGCGGCTCTCGAGCGGACGCGGCAATGGACGGACGGCCATGCCCGGTGAAACCAAGCCGTGCCGTGTGGCCGTGTGCGCCGCCGCCGGATGCCTGTCGTCTGGAGCGGCGCAGACGCGCGCCGTGCTGGAGAAGGGGGTGGCGGACGCCGGCCTCCAGGATCGCGTGGAGGTCTTCGGAACCGGCTGCCTCGGACCGTGCCACGCCGGCCCTCTCGTGCAGGTGAGCGGCGAGGACGGGCGCTGCCTGTACGCGCACGTGCAGGAGGCTGACGCCGCCGCCATCGTGAGCGAGCACCTCGCCGGCGGCCGGGCGGTGGAGACGCTGCGCGTGGAGGGCGAGGAGGCCTTCTTCGCGAAGCAGGTCAAGGTGGTGCTCGACAACTCGGGCGAGACCGACCCCGAGCGCATCGAGACGTGTGTGGCGCGCGGTGCGTACGAAGGGCTGCAGAAAGCCATCTCCGACATGAGCCCGACGGATGTGATCGGGGAGATCACGAAGAGCGGGCTGCGCGGACGCGGAGGGGCCGGCTATCCCACCGGGCTGAAGTGGAGCACGGTGCAGAAGGCGAAGGGCGCCAGGAAATTCGTCATCTGCAACGCCGACGAAGGCGACCCCGGCGCCTTCATGGACCGCAGCGTGCTCGAGGGCGATCCACACAAGGTCCTCGAAGGGATGGCGCTGGCCGCGTACGCCGTGGGCGCGGAGCAGGGATACGTCTACGTGCGCGGGGAGTACCCGCTCGCGATCGCGCGGCTGCGCACGGCGATACGGCAGGCGGAACGGGCGGGGTTCCTCGGCAACCACGTCCTCGAGAGCGCGTTCTCGTTCCGCGTGGACCTGCGGATCGGGGCGGGCGCGTTCGTCTGCGGCGAGGAGACGGCGCTCATCGCCTCCATCGAGGGTCTGCGCGGAACGCCGCGGCCGCGGCCGCCGTACCCGGCGACGGCAGGGCTGTTCGGACAACCGACCCTCATCAACAACGTCGAGACCTACGCGAGCGTGCCGGCGATCCTCCGCCGCGGCGGGGCCTGGTACGCCTCGATCGGCACCGCCAAGAGCAAGGGCACCAAGGTCTTCGCCCTGGCCGGCCGCATCAACAGGACAGGTCTGATCGAGGTGCCGATGGGGCTCACGTTGCGGGAGATCCTGTTCGATATCGGCGGGGGCATCCCCGAGGGCCGGCCGTTCAAGGCCGCGCAGACCGGCGGGCCGTCCGGGGGTTGCATCCCGGCGTCGCACCTCGACATCCCCGTGGACTATGAGTCTCTCGCGTCGGTGGGCTCGATCATGGGCTCGGGCGGCCTGATCGTCATGGACGACACGTCCTGCATGGTCGACGTCGCGAAATATTTCCTCGACTTCTGCCGCAGCGAGTCCTGCGGCAAGTGCGTGCCGTGCCGCGCGGGGACGGTGCAGATGCACGCCCTGCTGGAACGGATCACCCGCGGCCAGGGCACCCTGGGCGATATCGGGCGCCTGGAGGACCTCTGCGTCCTGCTGCGCGAGACGAGCCTGTGCGGCCTCGGTCAATCGGCGCCGAACCCGGTGGCGAGCACGCTGCGCTACTTCCGCGACGAGTACGAGGCGCACATCACCGAACGTCGTTGCGTGGCAGGTGTGTGCCGGTTCGCGGCGGCGGAGGCGGCCTCATGAGCGTGGTCACCCTTACCGTCGACGGCAAGCTCGTCACGGCGAGCGAAGAGCAGACGGTTCTGGACGTCGCCGACGAAAACGGAGTGGCGATCCCGCGGCTGTGCCATCTGGACGGGTTATCCG
>Ga0114129_10001988_pt1 | contig 27977 bp, 27 predicted proteins | sample RhiMetdeltSRZDD1_FD_80071 | JGI IMG/M metagenome (GOLD analysis project Ga0114129, IMG submission 80071) | Populus rhizosphere microbial communities from Tennessee, USA - Rhizosphere MetaG P. deltoides SRZDD1 (version 2) (version 2) | ecosystem: Host-associated > Plants > Roots > Rhizosphere >... | reverse complement strand
GTACGCGGTCGTTCGCTCGTGCCAGTGGCTGCTTCTTCGGCGGCAGTCTCCATGGGGCAGTAAGGCCGGTAGGCGCCGATCGTGGACCGCCCATCGGAATCAGCGGCGAGTTTGACGGACGAAGGCCTCTGGAAGGGAATCGCGACGTCAACACGCCGGAGACCACGACGAGCGGCTTCCTCGACGGCATGGCTCTCGCCACGGCCATGGGCTGGTGTTGGCGGCAGATGGCGGAGGCCATCCCGGGATTCGAGCCGGTTTCCGAAGCTGCGGTGCTGCTGCTGGGGGCCCGCGACTTCGACCCGCCCGAGATGGAGCGCCTGTCGAGATCGGAGGTCCGCCTGCTGTCGCCGGAATCGCTGCGGACCTCGCGGCTCGAGCACGAACTCGAGGCGTTTCGTCCGGCGATGCCCGCCGGGTACGTGCACTGCGACCTCGACGTGCTCGACCCGAGCCAGGGCCAGGCGAACCCCTTCCCCGTCCCCTCCGGCATGAGCGTGGGCGAGGTCGAGCGGACGATCGCGGCGATCGGCCGAGCGATCCCGGTCCGGGCGGCGGCGCTCGCCGCCTACGCGCCGGAGTACGACGCGGACGGACGGGTCGCCGAGGCCGCCCTGCGCATCGCGGAGTCGATCCTTGCGGCCGCGTCTCCGTCTCGAGCGTATCCAGTCACGGGTTGAGCTCGTGTAAGAGATGTGAGCCGGACATCAGGCGCACTTTACTCTGCGTGATCGGCTTTGACGGGCGCCTCTGTGCTGGGAGTGTGACAATCAGCTTGAGGCACGATCATGGGTTGGCGTGGAATCGCGTTCCTCCTCCTCATCCTCGGGGCGGGAAGCGCCCGCGCCGCGGCCGCACCGGCCCTGACGGCAGCGGACGTCGTCCGCTTCTTGCGCGCCGGCATCAGCGAGCCGACGATCCAGCTCGAGCTCACCAGCCGAGGCTTCGCCGAGCCGCTCGACGCAGCGCGCGAGGCGAGTCTCCGGGAGGCGGGCGCCAGCGACACGCTGATCGTGGCCATCCGCCGCGTCGCTCGCCCGCTGCCTCAGCCTGCCGCCCCCCGCCCTCCCGCGCCGACATACGCCACGGGCGTGATCGTGACCCCCCACGACGGGCCCGAGACCACGTTTGCGGTCGCGACACGGACCGTCCGTGTACCAGTGTCCGTGCTCGACAGCGCCGGCGAGCCCGTGCTGGGCCTCAACGGCTCGAACTTCCGCGTCTCCGAGAACGGCCGCAGGCAGGAGGTCAGCCTGTTCAGCGGCGAGCGGCGGCCGTTGCGCATCGCGCTCGCCCTCGACGTGAGCGGCAGCATGGAGGACAAGATCCGCCAGGTCGAAGCGTCGCTTCGGCACTTCATCGCCCTGCTCGAGCCCGCCGACCAGATCCTGGTGATGACCTTCAACGAGGACCTGCGCGTCGTCCAGGACCTCACGCCCGATCGTGAGGCTCTCGCGCGCGTGCTCGACGACCTCGAGCCGGCCGGGGGCACGGCGCTCTACGACGCCGCGTTCGAAGCGATCCGTCGCGTCGGCGGAGGACCCGCGGAGAGCAAGGCGGTCGTGCTGGTGACGGACGGGGTCGACACGGCGAGCAGGACGACCTTCTCCGAGCTAACCGAGTTCGCCCGCCGCAAGGAGGTCCCGGTCTTCTCGATCGCCATCGACGGCGGGAGCGATCCGCTCGACGACCTGTTCCGGCCGCCGCGCCCGACCTGGCCGGGTGGCCGCCCGCCCCGCAGGCCGGGAAGCTGGCCCCATGCTTGGCCGCCCGGCACGCCCGGAGCAGACCCGCAGAACTGGCCTCCGAGCACTCCGGGAACGGACCCGCAGGGCTGGCCCGATGGCGGTGGACGCGGCTGGCCCGGTGCGCCGGGCCCGGGCAGCTCGGGCGCGCCGAGGCGGCCGCGCCGCGCCTTCGACGCGGGCCCGCTGCTCGAGCTGGCGGAGGATACCGGCGATCGCGCCGTGATCGTGAGCGGGCTGCGACGCGAGGCACGGGGCTCCGACCGATTGCAGCAGGCCGTCGAGTCGATAGCGATCATGCTGCGCCACCGCTACCTGCTGGGCTACGAGCCGCCCGACGGCAAGCGGGGCTGGCGCCAGATCGAAGTCGAGATCGACAGGCCCGAGATGACCGCCCACGCCCGCAAGGGCTATTACGCCGGGGGCTGATCCGGCCGCGTCAGTTTTGCCCCGGGGGGCTTCCCGCGCTCCTCGCGCTCGCGGACCTCACGCTCAACCTCGACCAGGTTGGTCACGCTGAAGGCGAGCGTGGCGCGGGCGATGTGTCCGACCGTGGCCTGCTCGACGCGCGAGCCGACGAGGCCGACGAGCGTGACGCGGCCGCGGTCGACGTACACCCGCACCGGCGGGTCCGTCAGGTTGGCGAAGCGTTCGAAGAGTGGGTCGGCGTAGATTCTCGTGAACACTTCACGCCGCAGCGAAACGTCGTTCGCCGAGAAGCCTTGCACGCGCAGGTTGTTGATCACGTCGCGGATCGCGTCGACGCGCGTGAGCCGCTCCTCGATCTGGGCGCGCTTCCAGGGGTCCTCGACGAAACCGCCCAGGTTCACCACCCCGTCGCGAACCTCGATCCCGACGGCGTCGAAGGGACCGTAGCGCTCCCAGCGCAGCACGGCCTTCTCGACGTCGGCGCGGATATCCCTGTCGCTGCGCGGCTGCTCAGGCACGACGCGCAGCAGGTTGACGACGCTTTTGACTTCCTTGCGCGCCAGCTTGTCGGCCTCGCGAATGTCGGCCCAGCGCAGGACGATTCCGTTGAGGCGGGCAACGCCACTCTCGACGTCCACCTTGATGTCGCCACGCTGGTCGAAGCCCGCCTTGAGCAGCCGCCCCTCGATGCGGCGGGCGAGCTGAGCGTCGCTCGCCGCGAGCGCCTCGACCGCGAGCGCCAGGATCCATCCGATCAGAGCCGCCTGCCCGGCGTATCGGCGTCCCGGCATGGTCTCCTCCCTCGCAATCTCGATTATAGCGGGGCAGGCCAGCGCGGGTTGACCACCGCCCGTGAGAGGATCGGTGGAACGGCAGCGACCGAAGGAGAGGGTGCGATGGGACGCATCGTGGACCTGTGCGGCGAGATTGCCGCGGTGGCGGATGAGGGGCCCGAAGGCCTGGTGCTGCCGGTCGAGGCCTGGGACCGGCTGCGGAGCGACTGGTCGGACGAGGAGATCGAGGACGCGCTTGGCCTGGTGCGCGACTCGCTGCTGCAGAGCGAGCTCGTCGAAGCGGCCGACAGCCTGAGCGCCCGCCTGGTGGAGCTCCTCGGGACCTGGGGCGAGGCGCGGGAATGGGCGGCGGCCGTCACGGGTCACGCGAGCGTCCCGCTCGACGTGATCGGCCAGCTCGCGCGTCGCGTGGACCGGGTCGAGGAGGTTCTCGAGGCCTTCCGCGACGACAAGGGGCCGGACCGGCGCGGCTTCGACGAGCTGCGGCGCCGTCTCATCGACCAGGGTATCGAACAGCAGATGAAGGACGACGCCGAGTAGCCGGATTGCGGGCTGCTACACTGGCTGCATGAAACGCTTGCTCGAAAACGGCGCGTGCCTGCTCGCGATCGCGGCGGCGACGCTCGCCGCCGCCTTGCCCGCCGCAGCGGGCGATCGGCTCGAGATCGCAGGCTACGCGGGCTACATGTACCCCTTCTATAGCCAGACGTTCCGCTACGACCCGGGGCAGGTCACGGTGCCGCTCCCTGGCGTGAGCGTGGAGCAACACGGTGAGTTCGAGGCGCAGGCGTCCGGCGGACCGGCCTTCGGCGGCGGGCTCACGCTCTACGCGACGGGGGGTCTGGGGTTCGAGTTCCGCTACGACCGCGCGGACATCAAGGTTGACACCAAAGGGGCGAGCTACGCGGTGCGCGTCGCGCTGCCGGCGCCGCTCGACCCGGTTGTGGCCAACCTCAGCCTGACCGAGGGCCGTGCCGACCTCAAAGCCATGGGACCGCTGTCGTTCAACCTCAAGCTGCGCACGGGCGGTCCGGTCCGCTTCATGACGTCCTTCGGGCCGAGCCGGCTCGGCGACATCGAGATGACCCTCAGGCAGTCGATCGGTCTCGGCGTGATCGGCTTCAACCTGCCACAGAACAACCTCCAGATTGCCACCCTCGGCGTGCGAGCGATCGCCGCCGGCGAGGGCGAAAGCAGCTGGGGAGCCAACCTTGGGCTCGGGCTGCAGATCCCGATCGGCGAGCACGGCGCTTTCGTGGTCGAGGCGCGCGGCTTCTACTTCCCCCGGCGTACGGTCGAGTGGGAGCCCGTCCTCGATCGCCCGCTCACCACGACGGAGCAGCTGCTCCTCAGTCGGGTCCTCGAGAGACTGGAACCCGTTGAGTTCGAGCCGTGGTGGGCACAGGCCAGCATCGGCTTCGCCGTGCGCTTCTGACGCCCACGGGGGGTCTGGGGGTGTGTAAACCCCCCAGTGTCCAGCCCGTGGTGGTCCAGCGTTCTCGTCGCGGACGACCGCGTTCAGCCTCTCGAGCCGACGGCTCGGAATGTCCCACTCTTCTTGTTCTGATCCAAAGCCACGTGCATGCCTAGCTACTGAGCCATGTCGTTCGCTTAGGGCTCGTCCAGACACGTGTGCGAGCGCACAGCGTTCGCCGCCCTCTGGTCCGCAGGTTGCATCGAACGCGGGCGAGAGGCGCAGGGCCTCCTCGGAGGGTGCGAAACCATGCGGTGGCACTTCGGGTTGGGGACGGCGGTGGCGGTGCTATCGTGCGCGGGCCTGGCGGCGGCGGGCGACAGCGGCAAGCCCAAGAGACCCCAGCTCGACCTCCGGGCCACTCCCCGGATCGCGTTCTCGCCAGTCGAGATCCTGCTTACCGGCCAGCTCAAGGGCGGCGCGGAGCTCGAGGAATTCTACTGTCCAGGCCTCGAATGGGAATGGGGCGACGGCACGCGTAGCGAGCACGAGTCCGACTGCGCGCCGTACGAGTCCGGCGCCGCACTGGAGCGCTTCTTCAGCGCCCGCCACGCCTATGCCTCCCCCGGGGCGTACAACGTCCGGCTGACCTTGCGCCGCGCCAATCGCACCGTCGCGGTGGCGTCGGTCGCGGTCAACGTGCAGGGCCACGCGGCCTCCGCGTCCGACTTCTAAGCCCCGCTGTCCGGGGCCCTGACACGCCCCGACCGGATCACGGACAGACATCGTGGTCAGGGCGCGAGGTCGAGTCGGGTCGTATAGAATCCCGGGCACCCGCTCTCCGCGGGTCCCCGAGGTCCACGATGCGTCCCAGATCCGCCGGCTTCCTGTTCGCCGCGCTCGTCGCCTTGGCCCTGGTCTTGGAAGCCGCGCAGGCGAAACCCCTCGCCTTTGTCCCACAGCCGCTGCCGCCGCCGGCCGGGAAGGATGCGCCGGGCCTGCCGCCGCTGCCGGAGCGGTCGCCGCGCAACGCCAGCTACACGATCGAGGCGCACCTCGATCCCGAAAAGCGCACGCTTACCGGCTCGCTGCTGCTCGACTGGAGGAACACCAGCGACCAGGCGCTCGCGAGCTTCCCCTTCCACCTTTACTGGAACGCGTTCCGCAACAACCTCTCGACCACCGCGCGAGGCGAGGGCCGGCGCGCGCCCACCGAGCGCATGCGGGACGAGCGCAGCTTCGGGTGGATCGAGGTGAAGAGCGTCCGGCTCCTGGGCGAGGTCGAGGAGGACCTGACGCCGACGCTGACCTACATGAACGAGGACGGGAACATAGACGACCGCAGCGTGATGCAAGTACGCACATCTGCGCCCGTCGCCCCGGGCGAAAGCGCGCGCTTTCGGATCGAGTGGGAGTCGCGCATCCCCCACGGCAGTGTCGGGCGCGCGGGCTTCGTGCACGACTACCACTTCATCGTGCAGTGGTTCCCCAAGATCGGGGTGTTCTGGAACGGGCAGTGGAACTGCCACCCCTTCTACGCCTGGACCGAGTTCTTCAGCGACTTTGGCGTATACGACGTCAAGCTCAGCCTGCCGCCCGGTTTCGTGGTGGGCGCCACGGGCCGCCTCGATTCGAAGACCGTGAACCCCGACGGCAGCGAAACCTACCGCTTCCTGCAGGAGGACGTCCACGACTTCGCTTGGACCGCGAGCCGCCGCTTCCTCGAGCGGCGCGCGCGCTTCGAGGACGCGGGCTATCCGCCCGTCGAGATCCGGCTGCTGCTGCAGCCGGAACACGCCCATCTCGCGGAGCGCTATCTCGAGGCCACCAAGATCGCGCTCCGGACCTACGGGACCTGGTCGGCTCCCTATCCCTATCCACAGATCACCGTCGTCGACCCGGCGTGGGGCTCGAGCTCGGGCGGGATGGAGTACCCGACGCTCTTCACGGGAGGCGCCACGGTGCTCGCTCCCCGAGAACTGCAGAGCCCGGAGGGCGTCACGATCCACGAGGCCGGTCACCAGTTCTGGTACGGGCTCGTGGCCAACAACGAGTTCGAGGAGGCCTGGCTCGACGAGGGCTTCAACAGCTACATGACGGCGAAGGCGAGCCACCACTCGCTCGGCCCCAGAGGCTGGGGCCGGCGCTTCTTCGGCGCCGACCAGGGCCGCGGTGCGCGGACCGGATGGCCGTTCGTGGCGCCGGGCGTGTCGATTGCCCGCGGCAGCGACAGCCTCCCCGGGCTGCGGCAAGGCGGCGAAGCCGACGTGATGGCGAAGAAGGCATGGACCTACCGCGACGCCCCGTCCTACACGCTCAACTCCTACGGCAAGCCCGCACTGGTGATGCAGACGCTCGAGGGCTTGCTCGGTGAGGAGACGATGCTCAAGGTGCTGCGAAGCTACGCGCGGCGCTTTCGTTTCGGGCATCCCACGACCGAGGATTTCCTGGCTACGGTCGACGAGGTGACAGGCGGGGGCTGGCGCTGGTACTTCAATGAGACGTTCTTCTCCGGCGACCTGTGCGACTACGCGGTCGAGGTCAAGAACGAGCCCGCGCGCAAGCCTGCGGGCTTCTTCCCGGGAAAGGACGGCACGCTCGCGTACCAGGCGCCGCCCCGGAGAACGCGCGGAAAGGGCGGGCCCGGCGCAGAGCGTTTCGAGTCGCGCGTGACGATTCTCCGCCACGGCGAGGTACGGCTGCCGGTCGAGCTGCGGGTCGAGTTCGCGGACGGGCGCGTCGTGAACGAGCGCTGGAACGGCCGCGACCGCTGGTACTGCTTCCGCTACGAGGGAGCGAAGGTGACGCGCGCCGTGATCGACCCGGGCCGCAAGATCGCGCTCGACGTGGACCCGTCGAACAACGAATGGATCGCCGACGAACGTCCAGCGCACCGCGCGGCTACGAAGTGGGCCGCGCGCTACCTGTTCTGGCTCCAGAACCTGCTGGAGCTGCACACGGTCGTGGGCTAGGCGATGCTACTAAGGTCGCTGCGCGACGGCGCTCGCTCGCTCGGGCTCAACTGGGGCCTGATCGTGCTGGTCTTGGCCAGCAACCTCGGCTTTGCCCTGCTGCTCGCGGTGCCGCTTGCGTTGGAGCTCGAGGCGGAGCTCGCAAACCGCGGCGCCTCGAGCGGGATGATGTACGGCTTCGACTTCGACTGGTGGAGCCAATGGTCCGAGCGCCAGCACGGCCCCGAGTCGGCGCTCGGTCCCGAGCTGCTGGGGACCGGCTTCGCACTCAAGAACCTCGAGCTGCTGCTCAAGGGCTGGCTGCCCGCCGGCCTGTTCGCCTGGGGATCGGACCGAGCGCTGCTGGACCCATTGATCCTGGGACTGGGCCTCGCCTACCTGGTGCTGCAGGCCTTCCTGACAGGTGGCATCCTGTCCGTCTTGCGACGTCCGCGCGGCGGCTGGACCGTGCGCGGCCTCGTCCACGGCTGCGGCTTCTACTTCGGACGCATGCTTCGGCTCAGTCTGCTCGCGCTCGGCGCCGCCGGAGTCGTGTTCGCGCTCAACGCTCCCCTCGCGAAATGGCTGGACGGCCTCGCGCGCGAGGCGGTCTCGGGCCGCACGGCGCTCGTGCTCACTCTGGGGCGGCACGCGCTGCTGCTCGTGACGCTGTTGCTGGTGCACATGGTCGTCTCGCACGCCCGCGCGCTGATCGTGCGCGAAGAACGGCTCTCCGCCGTTCTGGCCGTGCTGTCGAGCCTCGGCCTGTTGAGCCGCCGCTTCCCGGCCGCGTGCGGGCAGTACCTCGCCGTCGCGGCGAGCGCCGCTCTGCTCGTAGCGGTTTTCGCGACCTTGGACTCGCGGCTCACCGTGATCGGCTACCGCAGCCAGTTCGTGGCGCTCGTGCTCTTCGAGCTCTTCGTGGCCGCGCGCGTCGCTCTCCGGCTATGGCTCGTCGCCTCGCAGCTCGAGCTGCAGCGCTCGCTCGCCTCCAGGCCCTGATCGCATGCGCGTCGACGCTTCGAGCTTCCGCCGCACCGTGGGCCAGTTCGCGAGCGGCGTCACGGTCGTGACCACGCGCGACGCCTCCGGCCAGACGCTCGCCCTCACCGTGAGCGCCTTCTGCGCCGTGAGCCTCGAGCCGCCACTGGTGCTCGTGTGCATCGACCACCGCTCCGAGGCCAACCGCGGCTTGCGCGAGAGCGGTCTGTTCGCGGTGAGCGTGCTGGCCGACGACCAGGAGGACCTGTCACGGCGATTCGCCGCGCCGGGGGCTGAGAAGCTCGCGGGGTTCCCGTTCCTGGACAGCCGGCTGGGACTGCCGCTCGTGCCAGGTGCCTTGGCCCACGTCGAGTGCCGCGTGCGCTCGTTCCACGACGAGGGCGATCATGCGGTGTGGGTCGGCGAGGTGCGTGGCGCCGCCGCGCACCCGGGCCGTCCCCTGCTCCACCACGGAGGCCTCTACCGGCGGCTCGTGGCGGACGAGAAGGCTGGCAAGGCCGGCGGCGATCGGTTATAACAGGCCTGTCGGAAATACCAACCTTCCAAGAGACCCAAGTGAGAAGAGAGCGAGGAAAGGAACAGAAGGGACGCCCCTTCGCGCACCATGGCCGAAAACGTGCTGATGCCCGAGATGAGCTGGACCGAGGTGGAGTTGGCGCTCAAGGACCGTCCGATCGCGCTCGTCCCGGTGGGCAACACCGAGGCCCACGGTCCGCACTTGCCGGTGGCCACCGACACCGTGATCGCGATCGAGATGGCACGCCGTACGGCTGTCAGACTGAAGCAGCGGGGGCTCCACGCTCTGATCGCGCCGCCCATCACCTTCTGCGTGTCCGAGCTCGGAACCGCCTTCCCGGGAACCGTCAGCCTGCCGCCCGACACGGCGGCAGCGCTCGTGCGCGACGTGTGCAGCTCGCTCGCGAAGCAGTTCCGTGCGGTGGCGCTCGTCAACGTCAACCAGGAGCCGGCCAACCTTGAGGTGCTGAAGCGGGCCACGGAAGAGGCGAAGAAAGCCGGCGCTTCGGTGTGCTTCACCGACCTTCAAAAGAAGCGTTGGATCGACCGGCTGGGCGCGGCCTTCGCCGCTGGCGACCACGCCGGCAGCTTCGAGACTTCGCTGATGCTGGCCTGCGCACCCGCCTCGGTGCGTGAGAAGGAGCGCATCAGCCTGCCCCCGATGGATGCGCTCGGCGCGGCGCTCAAGAAGGGCGCCAAGTCGTTCGCCGAGGCCGGCGGCGAGGACGCCTACTTCGGCGACCCGACCGCGGCGAGCGTCGAGGAGGGCGAGGCGCACTTCACCACCCTCGCCGACATCCTCACGCTCTCGATCATGGAGCACCTGGGGAGCAAGGCGTAGTTTCCGTGAGCACGCTCGTGCCGGCTCCAGGGGGCGTGCGTACCGAGGGCAAGCTCTGCTAGTCTTTCCATAGAGCCATGTCCAAGAGACTGACTTCCCTTTCTCTCGAATCCCAGGAGCCGCGGGAGCCGCGGGAGTCTGGGCGGAGCACTCGTAGCGGCTTCGTCGTGCTGCTCTTCCTCGTGCTACTCGGGGGTCTGGGTTACCTCGGCCGCGAGGCACTGCGGAAGCTGGAGGCGATCGAACAGAAGCTGGCCGTCGTCTCCGCCAAGGCCGACCAGGCGGCAGCCCTTTCGCGGCAGGCGATCGAGCGAGCGGGTACGGCCGAGGCCTCGGCCGGGACGGCGGCCGCGGGACGCCAGCAGGCCGAGGAACAAGCGACGCTCGCCCGCCAGGAGGCCGGAACCGCCCGCCAGGAGACCGAGACGGCGCGGCGGGAGGCCGGGAGCGCACTCGAGGCGGCAGCTCGCGCCCAGGTCGAGGCGGATCGCATTCGCAAGCAGGCGGAGGCAGAGGTCAACCGCCTCGAGCTGGCTCTCGGCCAGGTCGCCGAGACCCGGCGCACCGCGCTCGGCCTGGTGATGAACCTCGGGAGCGATTACCTGAAGTTCGAGTTCAACAAAGCCGAGCTCAGGACCGAGGATCGCGAGCTGCTGAGCCGCATCGCGGGCATAATCCTGACGTCGAAGGACTACTCGATCTCGGTGAACGGTCACACCGACGACGTCGGGTCGGAGGAGTACAACCAGAAACTCTCCGAGCGTCGCGCCCAGGCGGTGCGAGACTACCTGGTCAAGGCCGGACTCTCGCCGGACATCCTGAGCGTCAAGGGGGAAGGCAAGTCGCGTCCGCTCGAGCCGGGGACTTCCGAAAAGGCCCGCGCCAGGAACCGACGCGTGGAGCTCGGGATCGCCAACATGCGGATCCTGCAAGGACGGCCCGGCTCGTCGAAGCCGCCCACTCCGCCCGGGCCTTAGACGGGCAACTACTTCTTCTCGGGCCCGGGGAACAGCCGCAGGTTCATGTTGTCGGCGGCGATGTCCGTCAGGTCGACGACCGCGGCGGCGTTGACGCCGATCGCGATCGCGATGCTTTCCGAGATCTCCTCGCGGGTGGCGCCGAATTTCAGCGCCTTCTTGATGTGGCCCTCGAGGCAGCCCTGGCACTTTGCGGTCAGGCTCGCGCCGATCGCGACGAGCTCCTTGGTCTTGCGGTCGAGAGCCGAGGGCTTGTAGGTCTCCTTGTAGAACTGGAAATAGCGCTCGCGGAAGCGCGGCTCGACCATGGTGTACGAGGTCGGCTGGGGCCGCGGCTCGCCCTCTTCGTCTTCCGGGAACGGTTGGTGATGGTGCGGCTTCTCGTCGTTCACTGTGCTTGCCTCGTCTCCTCAGCTCAGGGGGCCTCTCACTTCGCCACCGCCATCGCCGTGGCCGCGCTCTGCCCCGCCGCCTGCAGCACGACGGCCGCCGCAGCCTCGTACGCCGCCGTCCCGTCGCGCCATGCCCCGCCGTGGCTCTTGCCCGGAACGATCAATACCTCCGCGTGCGGTCCCGCGGCCGCCTTGAGATCGAAGGCGATCTCCTTCGGCATGCGCCGATCGTCGGAGTTCGCCACGAACAGCACCGGTCGGCCGCGCAGCCGGGCCGCCGCGGCCTCCACGTTCGACGCCGCCGGGTCGAAGCCTCCGCGGCGGCCCATCCAGAAGATCGCGAGGTCCGTGACCGGCCAGCTCGGCACGAGGCGCAGCCACCAGCGGAACCCGCGGAACAGGCGCAGGTGGTGCCGCACCGTGTCGTGGAGCGAGCGGAAGCTGCTGTCGCAGATGACGCCCTTCACCTCGGGGTCCTCCGCAGCCGCCAGCACGACCGAAGCCCCGCCGAGTGACACGCCCCACAACACCAGCGGCCCGGGGGAACGCTCGCGCGCGAAGCGCGCGGCGGCTTCGACGTCGTCCTTCTCCTTGACTCCGAAAGTGGTCGCCTCCCCGCTGCTCGCGCCGTGATGGCGCAGGTCCAGCAGAAGCGCATTCCAGCCGGCGGAGTGGACGAAGGGCACGCGCTTCACCATCTCGATCCGCGAGCGGTTGAGGCCGTGGACCATCACGACGCTGCCGCGAGCGCTCGCAGCCGGCACCCACCAGGCCTTGAGCTCGGTCCCGTCGACGGCCCGGAACGCCACGTCCTCGTACGCCAGCTCGAACGAGGCCGGCGTCAGGTTGGCATTTTCCTTGTCGGGGAACTGGAAGCGCCTCGTGGTGGCGAGCCCGGCAAGCCAATAGGGCACGAAGCCCACCACGAAGATCAGGAGCCCCGAGACGACCGTGATCGCCGTTCGCTTGAGCCAAACTCGCCACATCGAGCCCACGCCCCCGCGTCCCCGGAAGCCGAACGGAGTCGGCTCAACAGAGACTGCTCTTAGGAATGGCCCATGATAGTCGCAACGGCGAACAAAAAGCGGGGGAGCGTCCGGCTCGACACGACGGCCGCAAACCCGGGACCGCTCTGGGGGCAGTTGATCGGTCCCGGCGCGCCGTCACCCCGTCGACAGCCTCGCGCTCCCCCGTCCTACCCCCTTCTACGCTCACGGCGCCTGGTAGTTTCGAGCCGAGGCGTGAAACGTTGTCACGGGAGCTCGCGCAGCGCCTCGAGTCGCACGCGGCAGGGTTTTCTGTCGCGCCGCAGCCACTCGTCGGCGTAGACCGCGGGAATCCAAACCCCTGGCTCTCCCGGGCGCCTGCCCGCAAGCGCGGGCACGAAGTCGCGCTCTGGTTCGCTCGCGCAGATCGCGTCGAGCGGACTCGTGACGGCGGTCGCCCGCGCCAGGGACGCCCGCGTGCTCGCGCTGAGCTGGCCGGAGGCAAACCATCCGTGCACACGCACGACCAGGAGCAGCGCGCAGAGCGCCGCCACGACTGCCGCGGCTCGCGCCGCGCCCGAGCGATACTTTGCTGAGTCAAGAAAGGCGAGCGGAGCGAGCGCGGCAAGCACCAGCCCCAGGGCGAAAGGCAGCAGCTGGTGCGTTCTTGAGGAGACTCCCGTCGTGACCTCCAACGCCTCGCGCACCGAGATCGCCCGCGCCAGCGGCCCGAGACCGGGGGCGGCGAGGACCAGCGCGAGCAGGACCGAGAGCACGAAGCGCTTTGTCGAGCGACGACCCGCTCCGGAACGCCCGAGCGTCAGCAGGCCGACGAGGCCGACGGCGAGCACGGCGAGCAAGGGCTGCGCGAGTGCGCCTGCCGCGACGAGCAAGGCCGCCGCCACGGCTGAGGAGCGCGACGCGTGACCGATGAGGAGCGCAACAGCGGGCAGCAGCAGGCCGAGTGCGAGAAGCGCCTCGCCCTCGCCCCAGAAGGACAGCAGCCCCGGCCAGGGCGAAACGGCGAGCGCGAGCAGGGAACCCAGAGCCGCCGCCCGCGCAGGCGCCCAGGTGGCGTGGAGCGCAAACAGGCCGATCAGCAGGAGCGCCGCGGCCACGGCGACGACCCACAGGAGCGCCGGCGCGGGATCGACACCGGTCAGCAGCGACACGTCGGCCGCCAGGCTGGCGAGCGCGGGGGCGTGAGCACCGACGGGCTGCAGCGGGAGCAGCGGCTCGAAGCTTGCGGGGATGCCGTCCCGCCAGACCAGAAGGCGCGCGGTCGTGGTCTGGAACGCGAGCCGGGGGCCGGGGGCGTGGTGCCAAAGCGGCAGCGGCAACATCAGCGCGATTGCGGTGGCGAGCACCATCAGCGACGGTGCGGAGGCGAACGGCGGGGGTACCAGGCCCGGCCGCGCAGGGGACTCTCGTGCGGGCGGCGGCTGCCAGCCGGGCGGAGCTTCTTGCTCGCGCTTCGGCACGAGGCGCAGCAGCGCGAGGAAGCACGAGGCGAGGAGGACAGCGAACACGCCGCGGCTGCGACCGGGGCCGGCGAAGGGCGACCACCACGCCCCGAGCGTCCAGAACGCGAGCGAAAGCGGGGCTACGACCGTCCACGGCGCGCGCACGACCAGGAGCCCTGGAAGCAGCACGAGCGCCAGGGCGAAGAGGGCCATCGCCGCGCATTCTACGTTCCCCGCGCACGGGGCTTCGGGTAGGATGAATCCAAGCGAATGACCCGCGCGAGCGTCAGGCGCGCCATCCTTTTCGACTGGGACGGAACCCTCGTCGATTCCGCCGAGCGGACGTTCCGCTGCTACGAGCAGGTGTTCTCGCTGCACGGGATCAGCTTCGACCGCGCGGCGTTCGAGCGCACCTACTCCCCCGACTGGTATCGCACCTACGAGCAGGTCGGCCTGCCGCCCGATTCGTGGCCCGACGCCGACGCGCGCTGGAACGTCTTTTACGACAGCGCGCCGAGCCAGCTCGTTCCGGGAGCGCGCGCCAGCCTGGAGCGCCTCAAGGACGCCGGGCTCGTACTCGGCGTCGTGTCGAGCGGCGACGCGGCTCGCGTGCGCGGTGAGATGGAGGCACTCGGCGTGGCCGCGCTCTTCGCAACTTCAGTGTGCGGCGGTGAGACCGCGCGCCGCAAGCCGCATCCCGAGCCCCTGCTCGTGGCCCTGGAGCAACTGGGCATCGCACCGGGGGAATGCGCTTACGTCGGCGACAGCCCCGAGGACGTCACGATGGCCAAGGCCGCGGGTGCTTACGCCGTCGGCATCCCCGGGGGCTTCCCGAACCAGCAGGCGCTCGCGGCCTCCGCACCCGACTTGCTGGTGCCGAGCCTCGACGCGGCGGTCGAGGCGCTCATCGGCTAGCCGCTACTTTCCGAGCATCGCCTTGAGCTGCCGCAGCTGAACCGTGGCGGCGTTGCGCACCTCGAGATGGCGGCTCTCGCGCAGCAGCTCTTCGAGATAGTCGATGTCGCTGTCGCGCCGCATCTGCCGGGCCAGGATCTGGCCGATGTGGCGATCGTCGGCGAAGGCCTTCAGCCGGTCCGGGTCGCGGATCTTCTTGGCGGCCTCCTGGCGCACGAAGAAGTGCCGGTTGCTCTGCACGACCGAGACGAGCTCGTCGTCGTGGGGATGGTCCGCGGGGAGCGACTCGATGCGAAACACGAGCTCGTCATCGCTCTCGGCCAGCCACCCGGTATCCCCCGCGGCAGGGCCGGCCGCGAACGGCCTCCGGAGTTCGGACATCCGGGATCAGGTGATCGAGGCGGCGCGGCGCAGGAAGTTCTCGACGAGCGAGTCGAGCGCCTGCTGCTCGGCAGCGCCCGCCCCGTCGAAGCTCACGCCGAACGCGAACCCGCCCCGCTCCTCGGGGCGCGTCCAGCGTACGACGGCGGGGAGCCGGAGCGCGATCGGCTGGCGCGCGACGCGAAGCTCGACGGTCAGGTTCGCGCCGACGGGCGGAGGCTCCACGTCGGTGTGTACGCGCCCGCCGTGTTTGCTGATGTCGCTCAGGAAGCCGGGTACGCGCGCATCGGCCACGATGTAGCGGCAAGGAGCCACGAACGGCTGAATCCGCTCGGAGCGACGCCTGTTCTCCGGAACGCTCATGGAGGCCCTCGGACCCGCTTCGGGCCTAGGGGCCCTCGGGAGCCGCTGCCCTGGCCTCTTCGCCGGCCACGGAGTTGAGCAGCGCCTTCAACTCCTTGCCCATCTTGAAGTAGGGGATCTTCTTCGGCGGCACGTCTACCTTCTCGCCGGTCTTGGGGTTGCGCCCCTTGCGTGGCGCCCGGTTCCTGAAACGGAACGACCCAAAGCCGCGAATCTCGACTTCCTGGCCGTTCTGCAGCGCGGAAACGATGCTGCGCAGGGCGGCTTCAACGATGATCCCCGCCTGCACCTGGGTGATGTCGAGGCGTTTTGCCACCACACCGATGAGGTCAGCCTTCGTCATTGCGGTTCGAGCCGGCTCGGCCATGTCCAGAAAGCTCCGTGGCCCCCCGATCCGAGACGGGAAGGACGGCGGATTCTATCCCGTCAAATCCCCCGAAGTCAAGGAAACCGCGGGGGATAGCCGGCTGAGCCGGGGCACGGGTAGAGCCGCTGGGAAAGGGCCCGGATGCGGATCAGGCGTTGGCGCGTTTGCCCAGCCCGACCGGGCGCTGGGTGGGCTTTTGCGCGATCGCGCCGAACGTCTTCTCGAGCGCCTTGTCGACGCGCTCCTCGACGGCCGTGCGCGTCTTGTCCTCGGCTTCGGCGATCTCGCTCACGAGCAGGAACTTCGCGCGCTCGAGCATGCGCTTTTCCCGGAACGAGAGCGCCTTGCGCCGCGACAGGTAGGTGAGGCCCTTGAGGACCACCGCCACCTCGAAAAGACTCCCTGTCCTCATCTTGTCGGAGTTTTCCTTGAAGCGGCCCTTCCAGTTCGCGACCTGGTCGACCTTGCCGTCACCGAGCAGGGAGAAGATCTTGCGGACTTCGACGGGACGGATGACCGGGCGCAGGCCGACACCGTCGGCGTTCTGCTGCGGCACCCAGACGCGCGAGTCGTTTGCCAGGATACGCAGCTGGTAAAGGCTGATCTTTCCTCCGGGAATCGGCCGCGTTTGGATGCTCTCCACCACGCCTATGCCGTGATTGGGATAGATAACCTTCTCGCCGACCTGGAACTCCACGGTGACCTCTCTTTCCCTGGCCTGGTTGGGGGGGGCTCCTGCGAGGCAGAACGATTCGAGATAACGAGATTTTACCAAGTCGCGGCCCGAACGGCAAACGACTTTAGAGCTGGAGCCGGTCGCGGTACTGCACGAGCGCTTCGACGCAGTTATCCACCTCGTGCTCGTCATTGTAGAAATGCGTCGAGATCCGGAGACCCTCGGGCTTCTGGGTCACGTGGATGCCGCGCTCGAAGAGATGGCGTCGCGCATGCGCAGGCTGCTCCACGCGCACCAGCGTTTCGCCGGAGCGGTGGTTGCCACCGGGCGACAGCACCTCGAACGACTCGCGCACCAGCCGCGTCGTCAGGTACATGTTGAGCGTCAGCACGCGCTCGGCGATCGCCTCGATGCCGATTCCCGCGAGGTACTCGACGGCGGCCCCGAGCGCGAAGATCGGCCCGAAAGGCGGGCAGCCGAGCTCCGTGCGCGCGTGGCTCGCCAGCAGCCGCAGGTGCCGGTTGTCGAACGTGAAGGGATCCTCGACGCTCATCCAGCCGACCGCGCGCGGAGGGCGCCTGTTGAGGAGCTCCCGGCTCACGTAGCAAAAGCCGGCGCCATAGCCGGCGCCGAGCCATTTGTGGCCCGCGCTCGTGAGCGCGTCGATGCGGCTCTTGCGCACGTCGATCGGGAAGGCGCCCACCGACTGGCTGCCACAGACGACGAAGTGGCGGTCGCCCTTGATGCGGCCGAAGCCGTCGAGGTCCTGGCGGCAGCCGTTCGAGAACTGCACGTGGCTGATTGCGAGCGTCGCCGCGTGGGGCGCCTGCCCGGCGGCAAACGACTCCAGGCGCAGCACGCCCTCGGCCGCGGCCACGAAACGAACGGCGACACCGCGGTGGATCCACGGCAGGGTGACCGCCGGGAACTCGAGCTCGTCCGAGAGCACGGGCCCGTCGCGCTCGAGCAGGTCGGCAATCAGGTTCATCCCGGTCGAGGTGTTGGGGACGAAAGCGATCTCCTCGGGCTCGGCCCCGATGAAGCGGGCGACCTTGCGCCGCGCCGCCTCGCGCCGCACGAGCCACGCTTCCCAATGGTGATCGCCGCCCGTCTCGAGCTCGCGGTAGAAGCCGACCACGGCTTCGCGCACGGGCCGCGGCGTGAGCGACGTGGCGGCGGCGTTCAGGTAACACTTGCCCGCAAGGCCAGGGAAGTCGCTCCGCACCTCGTCCCAGAGGGTGGACATGGCGCGCAAGGATAGCGCACGTGGTGCGCGGTTTGGTCCACGCATTGGGAACTTGAAGTGGACCTCGTTACGACATCCTAGGTTGTAATCTCGATCGTCGAACCCTACCGATGAGAGGCCGAGCGCAGTACGACGCCGTTTTGAGGCTCATCGCTGCGGGCGCCACGGACGGCGCGGTAGCCAACGTTCTGGGAATCCCTCGTGAGACGGTGAGGGACTGGCGACGCGCGGCAGGCGCCGGCAAAAGGTACGTGACGAAGCTGGACCCGGCTTGCCCGGTGTGCTGCCCTGGAGTTCCCTTCGACAAGTCCGCGTATGCGTACCTGCTGGGGTTGTACCTCGGCGACGGCTGGCTGTCCGAGCACCGACGAAAAGTGTTCAAGCTCCGCGTGAGCCTGGACGCGCGACAGCCCGCGATCTTCGAAGAATGCAAGCGGGCCATCATCGACGTCGCGCCAGGCAGGCGTATCGGCCACCAGTCGGGACGTGGCTGCGTCATCGTGGGCGCTTACTGGAAGCACTGGTGCTGCCTGTTCCCCCAGCACGGGCCCGGGCGCAAGCACTCACGGCGCATAGAGCTCGCAAGGTGGCAGTTCGAGATCGCGCGGGCGTTCCCCAATCGACTGCTGCGAGGACTCATCCACTCCGACGGGTGTCGCGTAGCCAACCGCGTCGGTGGCGGAGTTTACCCTCGGTACCTGTTCAGCAATCGCTCCGCAGATATCCTACGGATCTTCTGCCGAGCGTGTGAGGTCTTCGGTGTGTCGTGGACCCAGCCGAGCTTCAAGCACATCTCGGTTGCCAAGGCCCGCGACGTGGCGAGACTCGATGCGATCATCGGAGCCAAGCAGTGAGGCCGCTCCTTGACTCTCCTTGACTACGCTAGACTGTGGTCGATGGGCGTCGCCGGGGTGGCGAAATGGCATACGCGATGGGCTCAAAATCCATTGGGCTTCACGGCCCGTGCGGGTTCAAGTCCCGCTCCCGGCACCAAGCGCGTCTACTGAGCGACGGTCTCACAGCCCCAACGCATCAGCTTAATACCTGACCCACTCCGCTTGCTCGCCTCGCCGCGCGGGGATAAGGTCCGCGCGTGCCGGAGAGCGATGCGCCGCTCACGATCCTCCACGACGATGGTGCGCTCGTGGCCGTGGCGAAGCCGGCGGGCGAGGCCGTGATCGCGGCGCGTGGCGAGCCAAAGTCGGCGTGCGTGCAGAAGCGGCTGGAGCGGCAGCTGCGGCGCCGCGTCTTCGTCGTGCATCGCATCGATCGCGACGCCTCAGGCGTCGTCGTGTTTGCCCTCGACGCGGCCGCTCACCGCGCGGCGAGCCTGGCCTTCGAGCATCGGCGGGTCGACAAGCGCTACCTGGCTTTCGTCGCGGGTGCGCTGGAGCCTGCCGAAGGACGGCTCGACACGCCGCTGCATCCGGCGCGCAAGGGCAAGACGCGGCCCGCGCGCGCGGGCGAAGCCGGATCCCAGTCTGCCGTCACCGACTATGCCACGCGACGGCGCTTCACGCTCGGCGACCGCGTCGTGAGCATGGTCGAGGTGCTTCCGCAGACAGGCCGCCACCACCAGATCCGCGTCCACCTGCGCTCGGCCGGCGCGCCGATCCTGTTCGATCCGCTCTACGGCCGCGGCCTCATGCCCGCGGCGCTCGCGGGGGGTCCCTGCGCGCGCCTCGCGCTTCACGCCGAGCGCCTCGAGCTGCCGTCGGCCGACGGCTCCGGGCGCTTCGTGGTCGAAGCGCCGCTCGCGTCCGATCTCGAGGCGCTCGCCGCATGGCTCGCAGAGCGTGCACGCGCCTCTGGGGGCGAGTACGTGCGATAGACTCGCGTCCCCTGGAGGTCGAAGTCGCCGATGAGCTTGCTCCCGCGCCGCCCACTGGGCACGAACGGTCCCGCGATCACCAGCGTCGGATTCGGCGCATGGGCCGCCGGGGGTGGCGGCTGGTCCTTCGCCTGGGGTGCCCAGGACGACGGCGAGTCGATCGCCGCGATCCATTGCGCAGTCGGGAAAGGCGTGAACTGGATCGACACCGCAGCCGTCTACGGCCTGGGCCACTCCGAGGAAGTGGTGGGCCGCGCGATCGCCGGCCTGCCCGCGGCGGAGCGCCCGCTCGTCTTCACCAAGTGCGGCCTGCGCTGGAGCGAGACCGACCCGATGGCGGTCTCGGTGCGCGATTCGCGGCCGGCGCGCGTGCGCGAGGAGTGCGAGGCGTCGCTGCGGCGGCTGGGCGTCGGCGTGATCGACCTCTACCAGTTCCACTGGCCCGACCAGATGGGAACGCCGCTCGCGGACTCGTGGGGCGAGATGGCGCGGCTCCAGGACGAGGGCAAGGTGCGCTTCATCGGCGTCTCAAACTACGACGTCGCGCAGCTCGAGGGCTGCGAGACCTTACGCCACGTGCAATCGCTGCAGCCGCCCTTCTCCATGATCCGCCGCGAAGTTGCGGCGCAGGAGATCCCCTGGGCCGCGGCGCACGGCACGGGCGTGATCGTCTACAGCCCGATGCAGTCGGGCCTGCTCAGCGACGGCTTCACGGCGGAGCGCGTGGCCGCGATGCCGCAGGACGATTGGCGTCGCCGTGCCCCGCACTTCCAGGAGCCCAACCTCGGGCGCAACCTGGCGCTGCGCGACGCGCTCCGTCCCCTCGCCTCGAAGCATGACGTGTCGGTCGCCGCGGTGGCGGTCGCCTGGACGCTCGCATGGCCTGGTGTCACCGGCGCCATCGTCGGGGCGCGCAGCCCAAAGCAGGTGGACGGCTGGATCAGGGCGGCGGGACTCCGTCTCGACGCTGACGACCTCACGGCGATCGCCGCTGCGATCGAGCGCATCGGGGCCGGCTCGGGGCCGCTGCGGCCGGCTTGAGCGACCCGGGCGATCCCTTTCCCGCCCTCTACACATCGCTCGAGGCGCGCCACCTCGCCGAGCTCCGCTTCCCCGAGGTGAGACGCGCGCTGCAGGCGCTGTCGTCGCTCTACGTCGAGCGGCGCGGGCGGATCGCGGGCGGAGGCGCCCTCGAGGGACGCGGCAAGCGCGCGGCCTTCGCGCTCTACTATGGACCGCTGCACTTCCTGCTCGTGCGCGAGATCGTCCGCGCCCTGGGCCCGGCGCTCGAAGTACCCCGCCGCGTTCTCGACCTCGGCTGCGGTACCGGCACGGCCGCCGCCGCCTGGGCGCTCGAGAAGGTGCCGCCCGCGACGGTCGAGGGCGTGGACCTGAGCGGCTGGGCGGTGGCGGAAACGCGCTGGACCCTACGCCAGCTCGGGATACCTGGCGGAGCCACCCGCGGCGACGCCGCATCCGCGAGGCCGTCCGACCACCGCACGGGCTTGATCGCGGCGTTCACGGCCAACGAGCTCGAGGAATCCGCTCGCGAGCGGTTGCTCGCGCGGCTTCTTCAAGCGGCCGCTGCCGGCTCGCCGGTGCTCGTGGTCGAGCCGATCTCGAGGCGCGTCAGCCCGTGGTGGCCGACGTGGCGCGAAGCATTCGTTGGCGCCGGCGGACGTGAGGACGAGTGGCGTTTCCGTCCGCGGCTGCCGCCCTCGCTCGCCCTCCTCGCCAAGGCGGCCGGGCTGGACGCCCGCGAGCTCCTCGGCCGCTCGCTGTCGGTGTCGCGTACAACCGGGATCGGCCGACACTGATCCGGTGGCCGTGCCTGGATGGGGCTGTAAACCTCCTTGACAATCGCCTCGCCAGTCAGCGGGTTCGTAGCCGTCCTCGCCTATGATCAGCACCGCGCACCAGGAGGCCCCATGTCCAAGCCGCGTTCCGTGAGCCGCAGGGCGTTCCTCGAGCGAAGCGCGACCAGCGCAGGTGTGACACTCGTCGCCCGTCACGTGCTGGGCGGGCCGCGCCACGTGCCGCCGAGCGACCGCATCAACGTCGCCTACGTGGGGGTCGGCACCCAGGGCATCCGGCAGCTGATGCCGGCGCTCCAGCGTGAGGACCTGCGCATCACCGCCGTCTGCGACCCCAACCGCCGGAGCGAGGACTACGTCGAGTGGTCCCGTCACGAGCTGCGCGACAAGGTGCGCGCGTTCCTGAAGGATCCGGACTGGGCCAAAGCCGCGCGCGCCTGCCCCTGCGGGCGCGAGGTCGGCCGCGAGATCGTGGACCGGCACTACGGAGCGTCTGCGGGCGGCGGCTGCCGAGCCTACGCCGACTTCCGCGAGCTCCTGGCGCAGGAGAAGGACCTCGATGCCGTCTACATCATGACGCCCGACCACCTGCACGCCACGATCGCGCTCGCGGCGATGAAGGCCGGCAAGCACGTGATCACCCACAAGCCGCTCGGGAACGTGCTCCACGAGGCCGAGCTCGTGATCCGCGCGGCACGCGAGACGGAGGCCGCCACCCACATGTTCTGCTCCTCGGCGCTCGAATCGACGGCCGAGCTCACCGAGTGGATCGAGGCGGGCGCCATTGGTCCCGTGCGCGAAGTGCACAACTGGTCGACCCGACCCTACTGGCCGCAGGGCATGACGAGCTTGCCGACGGAGACCTTCCCGGTGCCGGAAGGCCTCGACTGGGATCTGTGGCTCGGACCCGTGCCGCCCCGGCCGTATCACCCCGCCTACACGCACGCGGTCTTCCGCGGCTGGTACGACTTCGGCACCGGCGCGCTCGGGGACATGGGGCATTACAGCTTCTTCCAGATTTTCAAGATGCTGAAGCTCGGCTCGCCGCTGAGCGTCGAGGCGAGCCGCAGCCAGTACTGGAAGATCGACGACCTGCTGTGGAAGAAGCAGGCGAACAGCGTCTCCTACCCGCAGGCTTCGCTCGTCCGCTGGGAATTTCCCGAGCGGCAGGGCATGCCCCCCCTCACGCTCCACTGGTACGACGGCGGCCTGCGTCCGCCCAAGCCGCGCGAGCTCGACCAGGACGGCGAGCCCATGCCGGAGGAGGGGTTGCTGCTGGTGGGCGACAGCGGCAAGATCCTGGCCGACTTCAGCGGCCGCAATCCTCGGCTCGTCCCGAAAACAAGGATGCAGGCGTTCCGGCGCCCGCCGCAAACGCTGCCGCGCCCGATCGGCGAGCTCGACCAGTGGGTGCGCGCCTGCCGCGGGCTCGGAGCTTCGGACGCGAGCTTCGAGCGCGTCGCGCCGATCAGCGAGACGATCCTGCTCGGGACGATCGCGCTCCGCGTCGACAAGAAGCTGCGTTGGGATGCCGCGAACGCGCGCTTCATCGGGGCTCCGGAGGCCGACGCGCTCACGACCCGGACCTATCGCGCGGGCTGGGCACTGTAGCGCGAGGCTCGCGGCGGGCGGCTCGGTCAAACCCTTCGCGGGCCGTGATAGCATCCGCCGCCACGACGAATCGCAAAGCCCAGCGATAACCTCCCGGAGGAATCGATGGCCCAGAAGGCCGCAGAAGCCCCTTCCGCGTTCAAGCCCTACGTCCCCGATTCCGCGCACCTGGCCGAGTTCACGCCCCGAGCCGTACTCCTGGGCATGCTGTTCGGGATCATCTTCGGCGCGGTGACGGTTTACGTGGGACTCCGCGCGGGCCTCACTGTCTCGGCGTCCATCCCGATCGCCGTGCTATCGATCAGCCTGCTGCGCGCCCTCGGCAAGTCCACCATCCTCGAGAACAACATCGTGCAGACCACTGGCTCAGCAGGAGAGTCGGTGGCGGCGGGCGTCATCTTCACCTTGCCCGCCCTCGTGTTCCTGGGCTTCCCGCTGGAGTACTCGCGGATCTTCCTGATGGCCATGATCGGCGGCGCGCTCGGGGTACTGTTCATGATCCCGCTGCGGCAACCGCTCATCGTAAAGGAGCACGGCAATCTCCTCTACCCCGAGGGGGCGGCCTGCGCGGACGTGCTCGTCGCGGGCGAGAAGGGAGGCTCCTTCGCGAGCCGGGTCTTCATCGGCCTCGGGCTCGGCGGTGTCTACACGCTGCTCCAGAACAGCAACGCCTTCGCCGTGATCCGGGAGGTCCCGACCTACAACCCGTCCTGGCTGCCGGGGGCTTCGCTGCGGGCCGCCATCACTTCGGAGTACCTGGGCGTGGGCTACATCATCGGGCCGCGGGTGGCGGGCACCATCTTCGCGGGCGGAGTCTTCTCGTGGCTGGTGCTGATGCCGGCCATCAAGTTCTTCGGCAGCCTGGTACCCACCGCGATCTATCCGAGCCCGATCCCGATCGCGCAGATGACCTCGGACAACCTCTGGAACTACTACATCCGCTACATCGGGGCGGGAGCGGTGGCGGCGGCGGGCCTGATCACCCTGGTCAAGACCCTGCCGACGATCGTGGCCGCGCTCCGCGCGGGTGCTTCCGAGATGGGGAAGAAGCGGGGGGACGATGCCACTCGCGTCGCCGGTCGCACCGCGCGCGACCTTCCGCTCACCATGGTTCTCGCCGGCTCGGCGGTCATCGTGCTCGTCCTCTGGAGCCTGCTCACGTTCTATCCCGTGCCGGGCGCCCGGCTGGGGGTTTTCCACAACGCCGTGGCCGGCATCCTGGTCGTGATCTTCGGCTTCCTGTTCGTGACCGTGTCCTCGCGCATCTGCGGCCTGATCGGCACCTCGGCCAACCCGATTTCGGGCATGACCATCGCCACCCTCATGGCCACCTGCGCGCTCTTCCTGGCCGCGGGCTGGACGGCGCCTGCGTATGAGGCCCTGGCCCTCGGTATCGGCGGGATCGTCTGCATCGCCGCCGCCAACGCGGGGGCGACCTCACAGGACTTGAAGACCGGCTACCTCGTAGGTGCGACTCCCTACTACCAGCAGCTCGGGCTCTTCGCCGGGGTCTTCGCCTCGTCGTTCATCATCGGCCTCACGCTCATCGGCATGAACAAGGGGCTGGAGAAGTTCGAGCCGGTCAAGCTCGAGCTGAACGCGAGCGCGCTGCCGGAAGGTGTCGTGGTGGAAGGCCAGATGGACCACGCGGGGAAGAGCTACACTCTCCTCAATTCCATCGGCTCGCGTACCATCCCCGAGGGCAAGTACCTCGCCGATCCCGCGACGGGGCAAGTCGAGCTCCAGTGGACACAGGGCATCGGCAGCCAGGACGCGCCCGCGCCCCAGGCGCGGCTCATGTCCGTGGTGATCAAGGGAATCCTGACCCAGAAGCTGCCGTGGGGGCTCGTGTTGCTGGGCGTCTTCCTGGTGGTGGCGGTCGAGCTCCTGGGAATCCGCTCGCTGAGCTTCGCCGTGGGGACCTATCTTTCGATCGGCACGACCGCGGCCATCTTCTGCGGCGGGCTGGTGAAGAGCCTGGCGGAGCGGGGCATGAAGCAGACCGAGGAGGGCGAGGCCAGCCCGGGCGCGCTCTACGCGAGCGGGCTGATCGCCGCCGGCGGGATCGTGGGCCTGCTCGCGATCGGGGTCAAGCTGCTGGAGACACAAGGCTTCCTGCCGAAAGACGCGATCAAGTTCGGGCCGATGCTCGGGCTCGCAGGCAGCGACCTGATCGGCATTCTCACCTTCGCCGCCCTTGGCTACTCGCTCTACTACTATTCGCGCAAGCCGCTCGTGGGGCCGAAGGCATAGGCATCCGACATATCCGATCGCAAGCTGTCTAGCGAGGCGCTGACGCCGTGAGCCACGGTTCGGCCGCCCGCAGTGCGAGCGCGGCCGGGTCGAGGTCGTTGCGGTTGGCGAGGATCACGACCGTGAGCCGGTCGTCCGGGAAGCGCTCGATCGCCGTGCGGAACCCGATCGACTCGCCGTAGTGCCACATCCGCGGGCGACCGCGCCAGGGGTCGAGGAACCAGCCGAAGCCGTAAGCCACCGCCTCTCCCGGCGAGAGATTGTCGCCGCTTTGGGGTCCGGGTGGCCAGCGGGGAGCCGAGCCGTCCGCGAGAGTCACCGGCGTGAGCGCGGGCTTCATCGCCGCCGGCGAGACGAGCGTGCCCTGGCGCAACGCCTCGTCCCACCTCGCGAGGTCCGCAAGGGTGGAGTAGACGCCGCCGTCGCCGAGCGTGGCGGACGTCGCGCTCTGGTCGGTCTGTCGGAAGCCATCCCCCTCACGCGTGTGGCCGAACGCGCGGCCGGCGATTTCGCTTCGGCCCCGCTCGTAGGCGAGCGTCCGCTGCATGCGCAGCGGCGCGAACACGCGCTCATTCAGGAACTCCCCGAACGGCTTGCCGGAGACCCGCGCGACGATCAAGCCCAGGACGACATAGCCGGAGTTGCTGTACGCCCAGCGCGTTCCCGGCGCAAAGCGCCCCTGCTTCGCGCCCCGCAGCAGCGCCAGCACCTCGTCGTCGTGGATCTGGCGGACGGCCGTCCAGATCGGCGAGCGGCCCTGCTCCGCGGCCGCCATCAGGTCCTCGTAGTCGGGCAGCCCGGAGGTGTGGGTGAGCAGGTGACGGATCGTGACGCCCTGCCCGTAAGCCGGGAAAGACGGCACGAGATCGGCGAACGCGTCGTCGTAGCGCAGCTTGCCGTCGTGCACGAGCAGCATCACGGCGGTCGCCGTGAGCTGTTTGGTGACCGAGGCCAGGCGGAAGGCGGTGCCCGGGTCGATGCGCTCGCGCGCGCGCAGTTCGCGAACGCCGTATCCGCGCTCGAACACGGTCTTGCCGTCCTGGCGCACGAGCACCGCGAGCCCGGGCTCGTCGCCCCGGACGAGGCCCTCGAAGACCGCCGCTGTGGCGACCGCGCGTGGTGTGTCGGCAGCCAGCCCGACAGCGACGAGCGCGAGCGCGACCGCGAGACCCGCTAGCCTCACTTTGCCGGGCTCTCCGCGGCGGGCAGCGCCAGGTCGTAGATTCGTTTCAGCTCGAGCTTTGGCCCAACCCCGCCCTCCAGGCGCGCGGTCACGATCAGCCGGCTGCCGTCGGGCACCCGCTCCCAGGTCTCGATCGAGCTTCCGTGGGCGCGCTTCGTCTCCACGACCAGCCGCCCCTCCTTCCAGTAGCTCTTGATCTCGGAGGTGCCGTTGTCGGTCTTGTACTTCTTCCCGTCGGGGTGAAGCCGCCGCGTGCGACCAAACTTCTCGTCGACAGCGATCTCGGCCTCGCTCTGGGCGATCAGCAGCTCCTCGGCGGGCTCCAGGATCGCGCGCCAGGCTTCGCGCGGGTCGTCGTCCCCGCCCGGGGGCCCACTCGAGCCGCCCCGGCCGCCCACTCTGGCTCCCGGCCCGCGCATGCCCCCGCCGCCTCCGGGCTCCCGTTTCGACACGCCCTCGCGCATCTTCTCTTGTGCGTCGTCGCTCAGCTGGGCGTTGTAGACCCAGCGACCGGCCAAGTCGGCGACGAGCCCAGTCTTCGGCTCTTCATCCGCCGCTTCGCCTTTCGCGCCCGCTTCCGCCCCTGGCGCAAGAAGCACGAGCCAGAGTGCCGTAGTTCGGGCGCAGGAAACAGCAGTCCGTGCCATCAGACCTCCTCGCATACGACCCCAATTAGACGGCAGGCGGTGTGCGGGGACGCGCAAAAGTCGGTCACGTTTACAAGCGTAACAAGGCAAGGCGAATCAACCGGATACGGCCATCGAGAGGAAGGCGCCGTCCTTCCTCCGGAACGCGCGTAACTCCGCCCGGGGTTTCCGGTAACCAAGGGTAGGAGGGCGAGAACATGCCGGCGACGCTACTGGACCTCGGATCCACCAGCTCCAAAGCGCACGTCGCGGAGCGGATCCTTCAGATGGTCTTTCGATACAGGCGCCGGCCGCGCGGTGCGCACGCATGCGAGCCTGCCTGCAGCGAATGCCGCGCGCCCCACCTGAAGCGCGCGCAGGACTTCATCGCTCGCGGCGAGCCCATCCACTTCGTCCTTCCGGCGTTTCCGGCCAAGTCGCCGAATCGGACCAAGGTGCTGGGGACGCTTCCCGACTTCGGCGAGTCGCTCGCGCTCGATTTTCTGCAAGCCCTGTGCGATCGGATCCGTGCGCTCTACGCGCCCGGCGCCCGCATCACGATCGGCTCCGACGGCAGAGTCTTCAGCGATGTCGTTGGCGTCTCCGATCGAGACGTGACGGCGTACACGGCGGAGCTGCGACGCCTGATTCGAGAACGCCGCGCCGAGTCGCTCGACGTCTTCGGCCTGGACGACGACGCCCCCGATCTGGCGCCGGACGCCCGCCGGCTCAAGCTTCTCGCCGACTACGGCCTTCCGATCGAGATGCTCCGGGTCGCCGTCAAGACGAGTCAGGCGCGCCTCAATGCTCGCAACGGCATCGCGCGCTTCCTCTTCGAGGATCTCGTCACGCTCGAGCCCGCCACCTCGCGGAACGCGCTTCGCGAGCGCGCCAACGAGACCGCGTATTCCGTCCTTCAACGGAGCATGGCATGGAGCGCGCTTCTGGCCCGCCGCTTCCCTCGCGCCGTGCGCCTCTCGATTCACCCTCAGGCCGGTCACGAGGGAAAGCTCGGGATCCATCTGCTCCCCTCACAAGACGATTGGCTCACGCCGTGGCACGGCGTCGCGGTGGATCTCGGAGACCGCTACGTCTTGATGAAGCGCCGGCAGGCCGAAGCGCTCGGTGCGGTTCTCGTGACGCGCGAGGGACGGCCGAGCCATTTCGTGCTCCCGAGCGCAGACCAGGAGCTGCGGCAGTG
>Ga0114129_10001986_pt1 | contig 27995 bp, 24 predicted proteins | sample RhiMetdeltSRZDD1_FD_80071 | JGI IMG/M metagenome (GOLD analysis project Ga0114129, IMG submission 80071) | Populus rhizosphere microbial communities from Tennessee, USA - Rhizosphere MetaG P. deltoides SRZDD1 (version 2) (version 2) | ecosystem: Host-associated > Plants > Roots > Rhizosphere >... | reverse complement strand
GGATGGCACGTTTGTGATCAAGAACTCGAGCGAAGCTATTGGTTTGAAGGACAAAGCTACGCTCACACGCGATGAGGAAGCCAAGATCATCGGTCAGATCACGACCAACTGGGAATTCAATACCGCCAAGAGCCTCGCCGAATCCAACCTGACCGAAGCTGGCGCGGCCGACAAGGGCAATGTCTTCATCCTGGCTCCGAACGACGGTACAGCCCGCGCGATTGCGGATGCGTTTGCCGCCGACAGTGATGTCACGAGTTATGTGGTGACCGGGCAGGACGCTGAGAAAGCCTCCGTGCAGTACATCATCGATGGTAAACAGTCCATGACGGTGCTGAAGGACGTCCGTACCTTGGTTGCTGATGCGATCAGCGCAGCGGTCGCTTTCCTGGAAGGGAAAACACCTCCCCAGACGACGACCTACAACAATGGAAAGATCGACGTTCCAGCCAAGCCCTCTGAGGTGATCTCAGTGGACAAGGACAACGTCAAGGCCGCGATCATCGACTCGGGCTACTGGCCCGCTTCCGATTTCACCGGTTTGCCGTAGTCTATTTCCGCAACAAATCAAGAATAGTGGTGGACTTGTCCGCCACTATTCTTGTATAATGTTGGGAACCTTGCACCATTCTGGAGCTGACATGGATACGCCGATCTTAGAGATGAAGGACATTACCAAGGAATTTCCCGGTGTGAAAGCGTTGAGTAATGTCAGCTTTCGGGTGGCAGAGAACGAGATTCATTGTCTGGTAGGGGAAAATGGGGCAGGGAAATCGACGCTGATGAAGGTGTTGAGCGGGGTTTATCCACATGGCTCGTATACCGGGGAAATTCTCTTTAATGGAGTACCTCAGAAATTTTCCAGTATTCGCGACAGCGAAAAAGCTGGAATTGCCATTATTTATCAGGAACTGGCGCTGGTCGCTGAAATGACCGTCTACGAGAATATTTTTTTAGGGAATGAGGTCAAAAAAGGGCTGAGGATCGATTGGAATGAGACGATTAAACGCGCTGGAGATGTTCTCAAGAAGGTCAGACTGAACGTCAACCCGGCAACGCGAGTGAAGGACCTGGGCGTTGGAAAGCAGCAGTTGGTTGAAATTGCCAAGGCGCTGAGCAAGGATGTCAAGTTACTGATTCTCGACGAACCGACCGCGGCCCTGAATGAGGACGACAGTGAAAATCTGCTGAATCTTCTCCGGGAGCTTAAGCAGCAAGGGGTTACCAGTATCCTGATATCGCACAAGTTGAAGGAAGTCATCGAGATCGCCGATACAGTCACCGTTCTCCGCGATGGTAAAACCATCTCTACGTTGGATGCTAAAAAAGGCGAAGTCAGTGAAAGTATCTTGATCAAGAACATGGTGGGACGTGAAATCAACAATATTTATCCGAAGCGGGAAAAGAAAGAGTTTGGTGAAATCGTGCTCGAAGTGCGCAACTGGAATGCGTACAATCCGGTTTTGGGAAGGACCATCCTGAGAGGTGTGAATTTCAACGTGAGAAGAGGCGAGATCGTGGGAATCGCAGGTCTCATGGGGTCCGGGCGCACGGAGCTGGCTCTCAGCATCTTCGGCAACCCGATCGGCTATCAGATTCAGGGCGAAATATTTGTCAAGAATTCGAGAAAACATTTCGGTCACCCAAGCGATGCCATTCACTCCGGGGTGGCTTATGTAACGGAAGATCGAAAGGGCAATGGCCTGGTGTTGATCCAGGATGTAAAGCAGAATATTACGCTGGCGAACTTAAGGGAAATCTCCAATCGAATGGTTGTAGATGAAAATCTTGAAGTGAAAGTGGCGAACGAATACAAATCATCCCTGAACATAAAGACCCCGACGGTGGAACAGATCGTCGTCAAATTGAGCGGCGGGAATCAGCAGAAGGTCTCTGTGGCGAAATGGCTGTTCGTCAAGCCCGATGTCTTGATCCTGGACGAACCGACGCGCGGTATCGATGTCGGCGCAAAATTTGAGATTTATACCATCATGAACAGGCTGGTCAGCCAGGGGATGAGCATTATCATGATCTCATCTGAATTAACGGAAATACTCGGGATGAGCGACAGGGTCTATATTGTTTCAGCCGGAAGAATTGCAGGCGAACTGCCGATTGAAGAGGCAACCCAGGAAAAAATCATGCAGATGGCAACGAACTAAGGAGACATGCATGTCATTCATCCGAGATTTACAGAAGGTGCTGAGGCAGAACATCCGCGAATATGGCATGTTTATTGCCTTGTTTCTCATTATGGCAATCTTTACGGCCACCACGAAAGGGATATTCATCTCGCCTCGTAACATCAGCAATCTTTTGAATCAGACGGGTTATATTGCGGTCCTGGCAGTGGGCATGACTCTGGTGATTGTCATTCGGCATATTGATCTATCCGTTGGCTTCCTGGCGGGTTTCCTGGGTGCGATTGCGGCCATTGCCCTGGTCTCCTGGCATCTGCCGGTTTTCATCGTCATTCCCCTGGTGATGGGACTCGGAGTGATAGCTGGATGCATCACAGCGTTTCCGGTCGCACAACTGGGAATTCCTTCCTTTGTCGCGTCGCTGGCCGGATGGTTAATCTATCGTGGTGCCATCCTGTTGGTCACGCTGAAGACCGGCACGATCATTATTTCTGACAAGGCATTTAATGCGATCGGGAACGGATATATCCCCGATTTTCCGGGTCTTAATTTCTTGCCTGAGCTGCACAAATTGACTCTTTTGCTGGGGCTGGTTGCCATTGTCCTTTTCATTCTCAATGAAATCAACAGCCGCAAAAACAAGATGGCTTATAACTTTGAAGTGTTATCGCCCGGGATGTTTGCATTGAAATTGATTTTTATGTCTGTCCTGGTGGCCCTGATCACATGGGTGTTGGCGGGCTACAACGGCCTTTCCTGGACCGTGGTCATCGTGTTGCTGGTGGTGGGCATTTATCATTTTGTAACCACGCAGACGGTGTTGGGAAGGCATATTTATGCAATGGGCGGAAACCCCGAAGCAGCGCAATTGAGCGGTATCAACGTAAAGAGAATCATCTATGTGGTATTTGGCTCGATGGGGATGCTTTCGGCGCTTTCCGGTGTTCTGTTTGCATCCCGGCTTCAATCGGCAACAACGACGGCGGGCACCTTGTTTGAACTGGATGCGATCGCGGCCGCCTATGTGGGCGGTGTCTCCGCGGCCGGTGGCATAGGCAAGGTGACCGGTTCGATCATTGGGGCCCTGGTGATGCTTTCTTTGACGAGCGGCATGAACCTGATGACGATCGATATTTCGCTTCAGTATATTGTTCGTGGCGCTGTGCTTGTCGCAGCGGTGATCTTCGATGTGGCCACGCGTACCAGCGGAAAATGATCTGTTTTAAGCCGCCGGAGAAAGTTTTCGGAGAGGCAGCAGACGGTGCCAGCCTGTTGGGCCTGTAGCGGCACTTCCCCATTTTTGTTTTTGACAAACGCAGTGAATATCAAAATCTACTGACAGACGGAATTGTTGTTGCAAACAGGTTGTTGAAGGGGGCATTCCAATGGCGCTTCCGGCTGGCGTGCATAGGCCGTTCCGTTTTCACCCAGCGCAATGACAACCAGCGCGGCCACGTAATTCTGCATTTTACAGCCCAACACAAGCACATCGCTCGCCTGCGCCAAACTTGCAGGCACGTTTCCGGGCAGGACGATCGAAGATTCTCCAACGGGTCCGACCAGCTTGAATGCCGTTCTTGGAAATCCTAGATTTTGATACGGATAAAAAGCGTTCACAAATTCCCCTTGATTTGCTTTGTAATAGCGGGGATACAGGACTCGGCCCACCAGGATTTTGGCGTCGGGATATTGCAGAAAGGTATCCAGCTCGTCCAGATGTAGACCTGCCTGTTCGATTAGCAAGTGTTTGTCTGCCAGCGTTTCCACCGGATCGATATTTTGATACCGGGGCAGAGAAAGATGTTCAGAAAGCGGGATCAGTGATCCGAACAAAAACAGAACGACGAACGCGCCCAACACTTTGGATAGGGATAACTTGCTATTTGGAATTTTAGGTTCAGCGCGTGTGTCAAAAACATTCCATGTTTTTCCCAGACTATTTGCAACCCAGCCAATGACGTGGAAGAGGCCAAGGAGATAGTAAAAGATCAGGATCCAATCCGTTGGGACCAGGTATCTTCCACCTGAAGTTCGTGCCAGTCCATTCGAAAGGTTGTAGGCTGCGAAAATTGCCAGCGGTGCGAGACCCAGCAGGTGTTTTTCCCTCCAGGCGAGGGAAATGCCCAGGGTAATGAAAAACAGGTTCAGGCTTAGAAAGAACGCAGCGGTAGCGGTCAGACTTCCATCCCAATCGGTCTGCCAATAAGGATTTCGCTCCCGGATCAGATGACGAAGATCATCCAGCATTGGGGAGGTTGGGAAAACAAGAATGGAAGTTACGATGTTATGCAGAAAATGATTCGTAGAAAAACAGATGACAGAGTCACAAGGCAGATGATCAGTTCCGGCGGGTTTGTCTTGTGGCACCGCAATAACAGCCTGAGTATCTTTAAGCGTGATCCAACCGGGCCATAAATTCTGTGGAATAGAACTGTCCGGCTCCATTGGAAATTGATATCTCGTTTTGATGACGTTTTGAAACTTCGTTACAATGGGCTCATACATTGTCCCGCCGAGCAAGAAATTCCGTATTTCCCAGGGCAAGGTAATCGAAACTAAACCGAGCAGGATTAAGAATGAGCTGAACAGCCATTGTTTCCACTTTGCGGAGAACCAGAACAACGCAAAAAGAGGGATAAACACCAGCAGGATCAAGGCGTTCGTTCTCAGCATCAGTGTAAAGCCAACTGCACCACCGATCCAGACCACATAATGCTTTCTGCTGTCAGGCGCCTGCAGCCATTCACAGATCAACCAGGTGATCATTGCAATTCCAATCGCGGTGGGGAAGTCTGTCAGCATCGTTTTGGGGCCGGCCGTATCCATCAGATTGCTGCCGGCGATCGAGTTTAGTCCGCGTAACATCGCAACCAGGGATGCCGTAAAACCGACGGACCGAATATCGAATGATCTTCCAATTAAATAGATGAATACAGGTAAGATCGCAAATACGGCGGCCTGAACAGCCATCAGCAATTGATAATCCTGACCCAGCCAGGAATGAAGATAGGCCAAAAAGCCAAGGTAAAGCGGCCGTTCAAAAAACAAACTATTGAGGATAAAAAAATTTTGTCCGATTAAAGCGAACTGACTGGCAGCATCAAACGCGGCCGCATCGGCAAAGGGGTAGAAGTCGAAATTAGGTGGATACGGACCTCTCATAAGAAAACTTTCGCGGAGAGGCGCGCCCGCCCACAAAGAGGCTGTGATTATGTAGATGAAAATACAGATTAAGAAATCTGCTCTGTGGGATTTCCATTGTGAACCAAAATAGGAAAATAATATTCCCGCGATGATTACCAGGATGAGCTGGCCCGATAGAATCGGTACGCCCGTAACGTTCCAAAAATCATCTGCTGAAACAATGCCAAAACCACTATAAAACAGGATTCCTAGACCCAGCAGGCAGATTGTAAACAAAGGTAATCCCAATCTAAAGATTGCCGGATTCCAATTCTTAAGGTGCACACGAAAGAAAACCATTAAGGTAGCCAGGCTTGCCAACAGCACGAAAATCATCAGGGGCTGGACTCGGATCCAATAATTAACGAATTGGCCCATGCGATATTCGGGAAGAAACCAGCCGATCCAACCCAGCCCAAAGCTGATTCCGCTTAACCAACCTACGACTCGGCTGTAGCCTTTTCCCACGAACCATTTGTCAATGAATTGTTCCGCCCAAACCTGATCGGTAAAAGCCTTCATCGCTACGCTGACAAACAGAATCAATGTGATGAACAGCCCCAGGGCAATTAGCAAGCGCGGAAGAGAAAGCCCGAGGAGAATCGCCCGTTCTGCTTCCGAAGGAGAAGAAAGTAAACTCCACAGCACAGCTGCTGAACTAACTGCGATGAGTGAACTATAAAGAACGAGAATATTCTTTGATGATCTAAAGTTTTGCATGCGGGTAAATTACCATTGCCCACCCGGATGGGTGGGTATGAATCGGGGTTCAGCTGTCCTTTTGCAGAATCAGCATGAAGGCCAGTCCGCAGACGAGAGCCAAAGCAAAGAGCAGATTTGCCTCCAATGGGGGGCGTGGTAGAGCGACAAATGCCAGGCATCCAATGAGCAGGGCGGCGACATGCATCGTTACGACCGCTTGCGTCGGAGACATCCCCCGTTGTGTGAGCCGGTGATAAACATGATCCTGTCCCGCCCGATAAAAAGGCGTTCCCCGTCGCAGGCGTGAAATGACAACAAAAGTAGTATCAAAGATTGGAATGCCTAATAACAGGATTGGGACGAACCACGAGGAGGGCTGAGGAAGTCCCGGAGGGGTGTATGCCATGGCAAGCGTCGCCAGCATAAAGCCCAGGAATTGTGCACCTGAATCACCAAGAAAGGTACGGGCCGGCGTCGTGTTGAAGTAGAACAGGCCGATACAACAGCCCAACAGAATCGCACTCATATAAGTAAGGTGCAATTGGTTGGCGTCGATCGTTACGAATAAAAAGAAAGTCGAGGCGATGGCTGCCAGTCCCACGGCAAGACTGTCCATGCTGTCGACAAAATTAAAAGCATTTGTAACGCCGATGATCCAGAACAAAGTGAAGCTGATGTTCAGGCCGGGATGATCCCCGAACATTCTGATCTGGAGTCCTTGCCAGATTAAAATGACCGTCGCTACCAATTGCCCGGTGATCTTCCAGGGTACGGACAGGCCCTTCGTGTCGTCGAGAAAACCGAACAGAAGAATGAAAACGGATGCAAACAAAATCGCGCGGATATCCACTAAGTTCAATTTGCCACTCAAAAGGCTGAGTAAGAATACGACAAAGGCAATGGCAATTCCTCCGCCCTTTGGGACGGGCGTCTGGTGGATTTTATGTGGCGCGCTGTTGGGTTGATCAACGATATGGAAGCGCGCGGCAATTCTTATGCTTATGGGAGTGATCGTAAGCGTAATCAATGTCGCCCAGAAAAGCGGCACAAAAAATTGTAGGATCATGAATTTCTCCGCGAGTTGCCTGCATGTCCCATTGTACTATGCGGGATAAAGTCTGTTGGAAAGGCCGGCTGTGTAGCTGCTTGCTCCGATAAGAACGTTCAGTGTGACATTCAGCCACCCTTATTCAGAATGTCTAAAGTTTGTCTGGGCCTGCCGATACACCGGTGATGCAAAGAACCGCAGTGCACTTTGTGAATGTAATAGAAGGTAATAAAGTTTTTTTCGGCTGGAGCGCTGAGCATCATGCCGGATTTGCACAGAGGCATCCACAAGGATTTCTATTCCTTTGAGCCTGGCCCGGGTGCAGAAGTCCACATCCTCAAAATAGAGGCGGTATCTTTCATCCATTCCTCCCAACGCGCGAAACACATCGGAGCGCATCAGCCAAAACATACCGGCTGTCCAATCCGGATAGATCAAACCATCCCGATCCGGGTGAAATGGCTCAAATTTGTAGCCTGGCAGTCGTCGCCGGACAATTTCAAGGGGAGTGGGCAGCGTGCGGAACGAGTCCTGGATCGTTCCATTAGTATCTACTATGTAGGGGGCAACGATGGCACTTTGATGCGTTTCTAACCGGTCCAGCAATTTATCAAAGATGGGCAGTTCAAATACCAGATCGGGGTTGAGAATAGCAAAACAGCGGCCTTGCGCGAGCTTGAAAGCATTATTATGGTTTCGGGCAAAGCCTTGCGAAGCTCTGTTCCGAAGAATATTCAGCGAGCCCCAGCGTGCCGGATCGAACTCGGGCAGGTCATTTCCCCAATTATCGGTCAGGATGATTTGAAACCGCTTTGGGTCAGGTTCATGCTTTCGTAGGCTTTCCAGTAGATGCCCAACCTTGCTGGCATCGCCGTGGCTGACGATTGAAACGGTAATCGTTGATTCAGAGTTCATCGCGGCTGCGTATGGCCCATAAGGAAATCGTTTTATTTCCGTTTGTTTCGCTGAAAAAACTCACCATACGGCTCCAATATCCCTGTGGAGATGACCCGTAGCAAGTCCTTGGGTTCGATCTGGATCTTCTTCTGGATCACTTTCCTCTTTTCGATCATTTTCGGTAAGCTGCGTATGGCATCCACAATTGCTCTTCGTACGACCGGCCCCTGCCCGCGGAAAGTGAGATAGGCCACGAAGAACAACATCGCCCCAAGATGAAGCGGCAGGAATATCCAAAACAAAGGCGATGGCATATCTTTTACAAAGGTCCAGATCAAGTTGCGATATCCGTAGTATACGGAAAAATCGCTTCTTTTCCCAGTGCTTGCCGTGCCTACGTGATGGACAACGGCTTCCGGGACATACAAGCATTTTTTCCCTGCCAATCTCAGGCGAAAACCCAGATCTACATCTTCAAAATAAGAGAAATAATCCTCATCGAAACCGCCTACGTTGAGAAATTCTTCGCGGCGATATAGCGCCGCGGCCGGGCACGCACTAAATACCTCCTCTGCATTTTTGCCGTACTCCTGAACTGATTTGTTATAGTGACGGCGCCAGGCAAGGCCGGTTATATGATATGCATCGCCTGCTCCATCCAGCGACTCAGGCGCATGGGCTTGAATTTGACGAGATGAAAAAAATGAGAAATTCGGACGTGCCTCTGCCGCGCGTAATAATGTTTCGAGCCAGTTCGGTTCGGGGAAGGCGTCTGCATTAAGCAGAGCCAACCACTTTCCCTGGGCGAGTTGGGCACCCAGGTTATTGGCGGCAGCAAAGCCTTTGTTTATGGCCAAACGTTCAACCCGTAGGTTAAGACCTTTCCAATCATCGCTAAGAACAGCATCAGAACCATCTGTGGAGCCGTTATCCACAACAATAATTTCAAAGTTTTCGAAGGTTTGTTTGGTCAAACAATCCAGGCAGCGTGGTAAATAAGCAGCGCTATTCCAACAAAGCACCAGAATGGATGCTGAGGGGAGCTGCTCTTGCATAAATTCTGCGTTCATCACCATATTTTGTCTATTGGAACTTCGACAGCATTTTCTCGCGAGCATGCGCGATTGCGCCTGTCCGCCCGGCGAGCCCATCCAAACACCCAAATAGAGCAGCAAGGATCTTTCCCAATTTGTGATCTTCAAAAAGTAACATTCTGAGAAACCCGTAACTATTAATGACCAATTCATAGATTACCCAATGCGGAAAGCGGAGACTATATTGACGGATCATGGGAATCCGGTTGCGGCTGATGTAGTACCAGCGCATTACAGAATGAAAAGTGGGACGAACCTCAATGGGCCCCACTCTGAACCGTTGCTGATTTCCCAGGCGGTGATGCAGGTGGGCATTGCACGCGACAATAATGTTGAATCCTTGTTTTTTGGCGCGCAGGCAATATTCGGTGTCCACATAGTCAATGAAAAAGTCATCGCGAAAGGGCCCAAGTTGTTGATAAATTTTCAGGTCATACATCGAGCCGGACGTTATCGCGATAGAAACATTTTCGAGGATCTCTTCTGCGCAACGTTTTCGCTCGAAAAAGAGGAAGTATTTGGGCCGTAGGTAGCGCGCAAGTATCCCTGCATTGGGGTCTTCCACGACAGGTGCCACAATTGCGATTTTGTCGTGCTGTGGATGGCTTTCATACGCGCTGGATAATGCCTGTGCCATGCCCGGTTCCGGCAGGCTATCCTGATCCAAAGCGATTATATAACGATAGCCGTGACGGATGGCCCAATCGAACCCCTGATTGAGAGCAGTCGCAATGCCCAGGTTTTTGGAGTTGAGAATCAAGATCAGGCCACCATCCCGACGACGCGCCTGGTCTTGCAGCATTTCGTGTGTTTGCGAAGGAGATCCGTTATCTACTAATATGATTTTATCGAACTCAGAATACAATTGTTCCAGATGCTGCTCAAAGCCCTGGGGAGGTCTATATGTAACAACTGTAGCGATTACATTTTGAGAACGGGAATGTGGATTCATAGCTATGCAGGCCCTGCCTCTTCAACGCTTGATTTGCTTGTCTCGCGAATGCGCTCTTGTAAGGCAGATGGCGGTGGGTTGTATCAGGGATCCGGAAGCGCGCAACGTACCTGGTATATTATCTGCGACACGCGTAGAGCAGGAGAATACAGCACATCTTTTGAAGTATAATGCTGGCTCGGTGGTTCCTGAAAGACTCCTGAATGAAAATATAATAAAGCGTCCTCTTACAATAGATCTATGAACAAGTCCCTCCGTGCAATTCTATCTCTTTCGTGGCAATCTGCGGTCTATGGAGTCGGTATACTTGGGTCCCAGCTGGTTGTCTACATTTTGTTACCCTTCCTCACGCGTTATGTGTCGCGGGAGGAGTATGGTGCAATCACAGTCATTACGTCGTTGTATGCATTTTTGAACATATTGACGAATGCAGGCATACCATCGGCCACATTTCGCTATTATAGCGGCACAGTAGATGAAGCGGACAAACGCCTTACGATTGCAGGATCACAATTCCTTTTTTTTATTTTTGCAGCAATTCCAGCCATCGGTATCCTGATATTTCCAAAGCTAATTTCAACGCTCCTGTTGGGCTCGGATCAATATGCCCTGGTTTTGCAGCTGGTCGCCTGGTTTCTGATCGTCGATTCGATGAACACCTTTGGTGCTGTGATTTTGCAAGCTGAGGCGCGTGCGTTGGCATCGAGCCTCCACGGTATTTTCCTCATCACGGTCAAAACGAGTCTTGCACTGCTGTTTGTAACCAAATTTGATATGGGCGTGTTTGGATATTGGCTGGGGCATTTGATCGGTGAATCCCTCGGTTTCATTGTCATGGTCTGGCTCGTTTGGGATAAGATATCGTTTCATGTTTCTCGTAGCCGGGTATTCGATTTGGTCAGCTTTGGTTTTCCACTGATTCCTACAGCGCTGTCCTTGACGTTTTTGCGAGTCGCCGATCGTTATATTATTGGTTCCCTGGCGGGTTTGGATCAGGTTGCCGTTTATGATGTTGGTTATAAGGTGGGCTCCATTATTCTCTTGTTAATTGCGCCGTTTCGGACTGCCTGGAATCCTTTCGCGTTTTCAATCGCGCACAAACCCGAAGCGCCCAGGATCTATAGGGATGTGCTGACTTATTTGATGGCCGCTTGTTCTTTTCTCTTTTTGGCCGTGTTCGCTTTCCGTTTCCAATTGATACAACTTATGGTGCCAGCCTCTTATCAGGAGGCTGTCCGCGTGGTTGGTTGGGTGGCTTTTTCACAATTGTTCTTTGCGGCTTATATGGTCCTGGCTGTAGGTCTCATGATTACCAAGCAAACACATCGTCTGGCATGGATTGCAGTATCCGCGAGCGGAGCCAACCTGCTTTTGAATTTCGTATTAATTCGGCCGCTGGGCATTGTAGGAGCAGCCGTTGCGACTTTTGCCGGATATATACTACTGGCACTACTTGCGTATTTCGCAGGAAAACGCTCTTTTAATATGAGGATTGATTGGCCACGGATAGCCAAACTCGCCCTGGTCACCGGAGTTATAGGGCTGATAATCCTGACTGCTGAACAGCTAATTGCGAGCTTATGGATGGAAACAATCATAAAGATTCTTGGATTAATTTCATTCCCAGTACTTTTGCTCATTACACAGTTTCTAAATCCACTGCAAACCAGGCAGCTATTTGAGATAGTAAAAGGCTCGACAACCGATTAAAACCTTCGGTCCACTTCGATTTGACCGCTATCATAAACACGCCACAGCAAGAATCCGAGGGAACAAATTTAACGCAAGGAAAATTATGAAAATCTCAAATTGGTCAAGTCAACCATTAAATCAGCTTTTGTTTTTGTCCTGGCGGTCGGGATTGTTCGACGTATTGGGATTTAATAGGAGGACTCTACCAAGAAAAGTTTACACCGATGACATCTTTCTGGTTTCTTATCCAAAATCAGGTAATACCTGGTTGCGATTCCTGATTGGCAACGCGTTAACCAACAACCAATGCAACTTTAGCAATATTGGAAGCATCATCCCTGATATCTATCAGAATTGGGAAGAATGCGATCAGATCAGCAGACCACGAATCATGAAAAGTCATCGTCCCTATACTTCAAAAATGAAGAAAGTCATCTATTTAGTAAGAGACGGCCGCGATGTGGCTGTGTCGTATTATTTTCACTTGTTAAAAAAGAAGCAGCTGAAGAAAAATATGGCATTCGATGAATATCTAAATAATTTCAACAGGGGCCTCGTCAATGCAAGACTGGGTTCATGGAATGCTCATGTTTTGAGATGGCTCCATAAAACCTCCGGCGATCAGCTTGTCATAAAATACGAAGACCTAAAAAAAGATACAGTAACCGAGTTCAAAAAAATTCTAAATTTCATTGGATTGCAAAAGAATGAAGATGAGATCTCTTCTGCAATTACCGCCTCAGATTTTAAGAGGATGCAGACATTAGAGCAGGAACAGTCAGCTGTCTACCATGATTTTGTAAACACAGATTCCTCGATATCCTTTATGCGAGCGGGTAAAGTTGGAGGGTGGAAAGAATATTTTACTAAGGAAAATGAAGAGGAGTTTCTTTTGCGACAAGGAGAGGCCCTCCGATTATTTAATTATGTGCCATGAGACCTGTCAAATCCACTTCTGCAAGGAGACACTGAATGGAAAAGGATGTTCATGTCTTTGAGAATGGGATAAAAGTATATCGACAACACCTTCTTCCCTCTCAAATTGAACGATACGAAAAAATAAGAAATGTACATGAGGCCGATGAAGAAGACCTCTTTCTTGAGGTTTTGAAATCCTCGCCTCAGATTGAATGTTTTCTAAGTATTGGCAGTGCTATTGGATATTACCCCCTCCTGGCGAGAAAAATTTTGCCTTCTATCCTGATCCATGCTTTCGAACCCTTAGATATTTTTCGCACAAGTTTCAAGGAAAACATTCAATTAAATGGTTTCGGACCGGAAAGCTTCATAATTCACCATGAAAGTGTGTCGTCCCTTAAAGGGAGAGTTTATTTTGTCGAGGCAAAATACGGTAGCAAGGTACTGGGCAGCAATCACAACAGTCAAATCCTGGGGCTACAAGCTAAAATACTTGTCAAAAATCTCTTAACCGCGCTAAGAATCAAGAAGTACCAAAAGTCAAAAATAACCACAGCGAGTACGATCTCATTGGCTGAACTCATCAAGCGTATTGGAAGGCCAATAGACTTTATGCAGATGGATGTCCAGGGACATGAATTGGAGATACTGAAAAGTGGTGAAGAATGCCTGCGAAACAAATCAATCAGAATCATCATGACCGGCACGCACGGCAGTGAAATACACGACGCCTGTGTCCAACTGTTGAAGAAATATGATTATCAGATCATGGCGAATGAGCCGTCAACGAAGCACCAACCAGACGGGATCATATTAGCGAGGAACAGTCTTATTTCACTGTAGTGAAAACATCCATGAAAAAATTCTCTCACATCGTTAATCTGGTTGATTTTCCTGCAAAATCAGACCTGTATACTGCCCAGCAAGTTACGATTGAGACCATGAGAATTGCCAGAGGTTTTTCTGCCGATACTGTGGATGTGACGCTGCTGTCAGCACAATATCCGGAAGATAGAAAAGTTGTCCCCGAATATTTTATTGCAACACGAGATTTGGACCAATCGGTCCTGGATGTCGCAGACTTTAATGTGCGGCGCAAACTTCCGCTCGTGAAAGATATTCTTGACCGCGCCTATGAGACAGCCCCGGATTACATCATATTTACGAATGTGGATATCGGTCTGTTGCCAAATTTCTATACCAGTGTATCGAATTTGATTGACTCCGGGTTTGACTCTTTCATTATCAATCGGCGGACGATTTCAAAGGTGCACACAAGGGTGGAAGACATTCCCCGGATGTATACAGAAGTGGGGCAGCCCCACATGGGTTATGACTGTTTCGTCTTCAAAAGAGATGCATATAAGAATTTCATTCTGGGCTTAACATGCGTGGGAGCTGCGCACATTGGCAAAGCCGTTTTGGTAAACCAGCTCCTGAATTCGAACAAGTTCAACGTTTTTCGTGACCTGCATGTCACTTTCCATATCGGCAACGACAAAACATGGACATCAAAGCCATTAAAGGATTATGAAGAACATAATCGAAGGGAATTCCGCAATATCGTGTCTGGACTGAACGCCAAGCAACGTGCCCTTATTAGAAAATCGCTATCGAATCATCGTTGGCAGGGACTGAAGAACAAAATTACGCGTTTTCTGAAACTGAGCGAATAGGCTGCATTTGAGACCGAACCCTTTAGAAATCAAAATCGTGGATTGACACTTACAGGATAGGGTAACGCAGTTTTTCCATAAGTGGCCCGCAGATATGCTCAAACTGGCGTTTTTGCTCATTCGTCCAGTTTTCCCAGGCAGGGAAACCCTCTGAGCTTTTATGAATCTTCTGTTCCAGCCAACCTTGGACAGTGCCAACATCTGCAGAGCTAACCCCAGGTAGGGAGGTGGCAAAAGTTAGCATTTCCATGAGAACATCATACTTTGCCTTTCCCATGAAGATTTCCTCGAAGCGGAATACACGGACATGCGGATTCCCGGAGAAGGTATCAAGCGCATATTCGTTCAAGCGCGCCCATGCCCAACATAATTTTTCGAAACGGGTCATATAGTTCCATTTATCTGTGTAGGTATCACCCGGTAGGCCCCTGGCTGTGGGCCAGTTATGAGAAATCAGTTTCCTTAAGCCTTTCTTGCCATAAAATTCACCCCAATTCATGTGAGAGCGCACCCAGTCACGCCCATCCCGTACGATGAATATGGCCCTGTGTGCCCGAAAGACACGAGAGGTAATATCCAGTAAGCCGTAATATCCAATATTTGCTTCGACATAAGCAGTCCCCGGCAGTTTATGAATAAATGCCCTTCTCTGCATTCGTAGTCCGTGCATTGCTCCTTCTGTATTCATGCGGCCCAAAAATTTTGCATCTGAAAGATCTACGAGCGTCCATTTGCCGAGGGCCTTGAGGATCACCATCCTCCAAATGCCTGCACGGCGAACTTGATGAAGATAATGCCTCCACTTATTCTCGACACCTGTGTTCTGGAAGATATCCGGCTCGTGGATGGATGTAGAGTCTGGCAGGATCTCTGCAAAAAGTCTGGCGAAGAATTCAGTACCCGTTCGCCCGAGGGATGTAATAAGAATGGTCGGTTTTTCGATCATTTTTGTCCAATGTAATAGAAGTTGCACGCATTAATTTCGGCCCATGTAGAGTTTTCAACAAATCTGTCCAGATATTTTATTGGATGGAGGACGATTGAAAGAACCAACGTGACGATTGCCTTTATGTATCGGTTGAATGAAAACAGGCCCGAGATAAAATCCATAAAGAATAGGGCGAGCGCGGTGAAGGGTCCGGAACAGACGCCCTTTCGAATCAATTTGAACCCATGCCGCTTGAACAGTTCTTCGATACCTGAAATGGTGTACCGCTGGTAATCGACTGGGATCATATGATAGGCGCGCATAAAGGGGATCTCTGCATAAACATACCCGCCTGGTTTGATTACTCTGAACATCTCCTTCACTGCCTCCTCCGGGTTGTAAACATGTTCCAGTACGGAGGATGAAAATATCAAATCAATAGTGTCTGCGCGCAACGGGATTTCACAAATATCACTGAACAGGTCCACTTCTCCGCGAGTCGCGAGACCAATCCGAATAATGTCCCGATAAGGTTTCAGAATACGTTGGTACACTTTCTCGAACCCCGCGCCGATCAAGACAATGTTGCTATCGCTGCCCGAATGAACCTTATCAAGCAGGCCTTGCAATGCATTTTGCGATGCGCGGGTCCAGACTCTGGCTTCAGGACGTAAAAGCCAGTATAGTTTCATTAGTGGTGCCAGGCGTCCAACTGTTGCTTGTTGAGAACCTGTTTCGGGTTTGTACCATTCAAATATCGGCGAGTCTCTCTTTATCAACAGCGGTATGCCAAATAGAAGCCTGTATCGTTCGCCACACCCACCACATTTAATTTCTTCTTGATCCATTTTGAGGAGCGGCAGCTTACAATTTGGGCACGCTATAAGCCCTTCCAATTTCCTGTTCTCTAGTTTCATCGTTCCGCCTTATGCGAATCTATTGTGACCAGCCTTCTCGGGAGTTTGCAACAACGTCGCACAGAAAAGCCTCTTTGGCTTTCCAGGTTGAAATGTAGATCGAAAAATATGGAACGCACCCGGGTAACGGTTTTCGTAAATTGTGATTCGATCCGAAAACCGGTGGGGGCAATTCATATGAGGTCAATGTACGTTTGGAAGAAACTATTCAGGCCAAATACATCAATCCATTTTTCTATCATAGTTTGTTCGCCGGAATTAATTTCACTTTTCCATTTGAATGGCTGCTGATCGGATACCCGTTTTGGGTCGAAGCCTTTGCCACTCTTGTTCAGCGCGTCTATTCTTATGTCAGTCTCATTGGACCATTCCAGGCCGAGGCTCTCAAAAGCCTGTCGATAGCCTACATGGGGAACCATGCATAACCTGTCGTGGGAAATCAATGTCCATTCCGGGTGAGCGGATATCTGGCTTTCTATGATCTTATACATGAGCATAATTTGAAACACGATGGGCTCATCCTTTTCCACCATGAAGGCCCGTTTTAAGTGGTACTGTGAGCTATCGCGTTGTAGGATTTCCTGGGAAAGCAAATTTCGAAAGCCGTCTGGTATCTTCATACGCTTGTAACTGGCATAGAGACTATAGGCGTTCCTAAGGACAAAAACCATTTGAACGGGGAAATGACTTGAAATCCAGTCCGCACTTAGAGTTGCATGTACAGACTTAACGATGGTTCGACGATTGCGATGATGAAGAGCACGGCGCGTGATGAGGTGGCGGACAAGAAAAGCCAGAACGGGGTGCTCCTCTAAACGATAAGCCCTCATTCGTTTCTCTCCCACCCTGTGCATGCTTCTGTCTACGTAGACGTATCCACTCTTATCCCCTATGTGCGTCTCCACTTCAGCGAATCTTTTTCTAAGAAACATACTCAATGCATTATTAGCAAGCCATGTCCATCCTGTTCCATCCATCGTAGTGCGCCATAGGTGATGATAGTCCGTAGATTCATCCTTTGCTGCCAGGTAAGGGAAGCGGTGCATGTCCCGCTTGCAAAGCCAGGCCAGGGGACTTAATCCTTCGTTATCTGGCTCAAAGATATAATTGGTATTGCGCGCTGACGAAAACACTTCCCCAACCCAGGTCGTGCCGGAACGGGGTAAGCCTACGATTAAAATCGGTAGTGTCTGAGTCATTTCTTTCCGCTGGTTTCCGTGAGAACCTCAAAACGGCCGGTATCGAATATCCTCTACGGTCTTGACCATTTGATGCCAATTGTCATTAGCGGGCTGGGCGGCTGGTAGATTTGGAGAATTCCTGGCCAGTTGATCTATTGCAGTTGCCAGTGCCGTGACATCCCCCGCTGGAACGACCTGTAACGGGATATTGGTTTCAGTAATACCCGGGGCGATCCGGTCGGAGACGATGATCGGTAATCCATATCCCAATGCCAATTCAGCGACTCCGCTTTGTGTGCCACCTACATAGGGAGCGACCAGAGCGTCCGCTGAACAAAAGACGAGATGCGCTTCCTCATTAGGGATGTATTTGTTGAAGAGTACCACGCGCCCATTCAACCCCAGGTCATTAATTTTCTTTCGATAAAGATCTATATTCTCCCAAAACTCGCCAGCGACAACCAAATGAACCGATGAATCCGACCGGGCAATTGCTTCGATGAGAAGCTCTAAACCCTTGTAAGGACGCACAATCCCAAAGAAAAGTAAAACCGGTTTGTTGATAGGCAGCCCAAGTTGCTGGCGAGCCGCATCCTTTGAAATGATTTGTTCGCTAAACCTTTGATAAATTGGGTGAGTGCAAAACCAGATCCTGGCATGCGGAATGAGTCCAAGGAGTTTTTTTTGCTCGTTGGACGTTTGTATAATGAAGGCCGAGGCTTGTCCCAACGCCAGATGGGCAAGCCGTCGGTCCCAAACCCGGTCTTCATGAGGCAAGACATTATGGACAAGATAGACAACCTGCACTTTTTTCTTAAGCTGAAAAGCCAGGGCCGCATAGGCAGGTCCCCAAAAAGTGGTCCACCATTGCATCAAGACCAACTCTGCATTACTCGCTAAAATTTCTCTGACCGCCTGCTGCCAGGTCCATGGGTAGATGGGATCAAGCAAATACTCAGCTTCAACACGAATGGGATTGGCACTCGGATCCTTGTCGCTTGCGCCGGGATAGAGAAAGGCTGGATATTGCCGTCTGAAGGAAATTGTTTTTACATCATGGCCCGCATTTTTGAGCGCAATTGCCAGAGATGTAGTGTAGTGTGCAATCCCGCCTCGATAAGGGTATACGGGACCGATCATCGAGATTTTCATGACTGAGTTATTTGTTTGCGAAGAGGTATGCAGGCCCGGGAACGCACTCAAGTCTCCTTCTGCAGGAAATAATCCTCCCTGCGAATCAGAAGCGGATCATTCACACTTGGCATTGGTATATTGACCGAAGAGCTTTCGGCCCTGAGTCGAGCCAGAATCTCTTCCATCATCTGTCGATTGGCGCGGATTGCATCACCAAGTAGTCCCAGGCAAACCAGCAGCACACCGACGATCGACAGCGTGCCACCAATCGAGACAGACTGGATATGACGGGAGATGCCCGAGGCGCCAGTAAAGTAAAGGAATAAAAACCGTATGATCAGGAATCCACCGGCTAATAGAAACGGCAACCCTAACAGAAGAAACGATCGAAGAGGCTGATAAAGGACATACGATCGAAGAATCGCCCCACTTTGTTGCCAGATGAAATTAAAAACCCCTTTATGCAAACGCGAGGGACGCAAATTCGGATTGGTCTTTATAGCGACGTGCGCGATCGCCATGCGCTGTTTGCCAGCCTGTATGAGGGTTTCAAGGGTATAGGAAAATGAGTTGTAGACCTGTATCCTGAGAGCGACATGCCGCGAATAGGCGCGGAAGCCGCTTGGAGCATCCGGAGCGTCTGTTTGGGAGATCAGCCGGGTGATCCAACTTCCCATCACCTGAAACATGCGTTTGACCGGAGAGAAGTGAACATTTTTGCCAGGCTGACGATCTCCTATGACCAGATCGGCCGTCCCATCAAGAATGGGAGCTATCAAATCCTGGATATATCGGCCTGGGTACTGATGATCGGCGTCCGTATTCACGATGATATCCGCGCCTAACGCCAGCGATGTATTGATGCCAGTCATGAAAGCCTGTGCCAGCCCGCGGTTGTGGCGATGACGAACGACATAGTGGGCGCCGCTCTCAAACGCGACCTGGACTGTGTTGTCGTGGGAGCCATCATCAATAACCAAAACACAGATATCCGATATTCCCGGAAGAGATTTTGGAATGTCGGCAATGGTTTCGTCCAATGTTTGCGCTTCGTTATAACTGGGGATCTGTATGAATAATCTAGTCACTATGAATCGGACCTTTGCCAGGCTGTTCAAACTTGTCCAACGATGATCATGTTAGAGCAGCATCTCCCGATATTCAAATAACCAGGCATTTCCAACTTTCTGCATTTTGAAGAATTCGGGATACGCGGCATAATATTCTTTTAGAGAAGCGTCTTCGATCAAAAGGTACTGGATGCGATATTTGCGGAGCACTTCCATACGCTTCTTAAGGGAGAAGCTCTCATCAGTGGAAAGAACCAGATTAATCTTCTCGCGACTAACAGGATGATGAGTATAGATGAAACTGCGAAAATAGACAACCTTGGCTTTGGAGGAAAGTCCGGGAAGATAGTTCATCATTTCATAGGAAGCAAGGAATATGGACGGCTGTTCGATATTGGCTTCAATGTAATTACCCAACACCACTTTTTCTTCAAGCATGATCCGATACTCCTGGAATCTTTCCAGCCTCTGCCATTTTTTTTGATATTTGTAAATGGAAAAATAACCGATTAATACGATGCAAGTTACCAAAATTGAGATAGATGCATTGCGTTGCGTGAAGACTTCCTGCCGCGCTGCATCCGTCATCTTTGAGGAAATTGCTTTGAGGGCCTCCATCACAAGATTCACTGCGACCAGACCAATTGGAAACAACCAGGGCGACCTCCACAACATTCTAGGCGAGACAAAGTAGCCTATTAGCCAGCCTGTGTAAGGGATAGCGCACAATATGACTAACACAGCTGATGCGGAAACAAAAGGCGCAATAGGGTCCTGCTTCTTTAGTTTCAGAAGCGACCACAGGAAGCCCAGTCCCAGGAGCCAAACATACGACCAGGACAGGAAAACCGCCCAGGGAAAGGCTGTTCCATTTCCAATAGGAATCCTGAGGGTATTCAAGTTCAAACCGTAGAAAGGCGTCCCTTTGATGTATGAAATCCTATCCCCGATAGGGAGCCCACCAAGCGCAGATTCCAGGTCGAAGGCATATTGAGGACCGATCCCAAGAAATGGTACCAGTCTCAATGATGCCGATGGAAGCAGGACGAGTACCAATAGAGCAAGTACTATCCCCAGTGTCTTATATTCCTTGCGGGTAATTTTTACGAGTATTGCATATAAACCAATAATAAAGCTGCAATATGCCAAAATAACGGGATGAATCAGTGCCAGACTCCATCCGCTTAGCAACACAAATATTCCTTTGCGCAACACGGGTGATTCCAGAAAACAACGCACTGCCATAAAAAACACAGGCGCCATTGTAAATGCGGCGAAGGTCTTGTCTTCAGTGGCTCGAAGAAAAAACATGCTGCCCGGCTGTCGAAGACCAAGGAGCAGAAAAAGTAAGGTAAATTGGACGAGCACGGCCATAACCGCCCGCAGGTCGGATTGAAGCAAATCCTCATAAAAATTGTAAATTGCCAGCAGGGAAATTGCCACCAAAACGGGCCGAAGATAATACCCAATTAACAGCACCCCGTGTACGTTACTGATTTCCGCCAGAAAAGCCTGATTCATTGGAAACATGGCAAGCCACCAACGGGTGCCCTCCAGATTCCCTGACCCAAAAACGACCTCGCCAAAATTAAGACGCGGCGAATATTGCCAATTCGTCAGGTACGACAGGTGGGTAAAGTCGTCATTTTCAATTCTGCTCGTCAATGAAATCATAGAGCCAAAGAGAATCATCAAGAGTATCAATACTATCGATGTGAATGAAAAGCTCCCTGACTTATATAATTGTTGTGTTGAGCGCGTATGGAAGGCCAACGCCACCAGGGCGATCAACGCTGAAACAAAAAAAGTGAGCTTAATAAAATCGAATGGTAAGTGAGCAATTCTGCCAATGACTCCGAGCAAACTGACCAGAAACATGGACAATGTCAGCCCATTGATAAAATGACTGAGAAGAGTAAATCTGTTCCCAGTCAGGAGCAGGCTGACGGACATTCCGGGTGCGATAAAGACGATTCCAGCGAGCCCTACTCTCAGCCAAGGCAGACTGGCAAGCGAAGCTACCCACGGAAGATACCAAAATACGACCCACGGCACAGCCAGGCTTAGAAATATCTTCATATTAAATTTGCCGGCTAGACTGGATATTTTTACCATCTGGAGAGTATCGCAATCTTTCTGTCTTGCAGCCTTTGCTCAGTATTGTTTTTCACATTTTACAGTGACTGTACCCCTATATGTCATATCCGCATTTTACCATTTCCTCCCCACAGATTTCCCGGAACGTTTTTTGCTGTTCGGCAGTCCACTGGTCCCATTTAGGCATGGAAAAATCACTGGTAGTGTTGCGTGGCGTGGATATGGCTGCTTTCCAATCCTCTCGCTCGATCTGAATGCCGCAAGGCTCAAGAACTTCACCTGCGAAATACTCATAGTTGGAGAGGATTCTTTCGAATTGAACGGTCCTGCCGATGTTGGTTCGTAAACGCCGATTCTCCTCCTGCCAGTACCAGCAAATTCTTGCAAAGCGATCCATCCCGGGCCAACGGGTTTTCCATGGATCGGATTCGGTAGGATGCATGCTCATTGAGAAGGGGTTTCTCAGTGTCATCGTTCTCCGACTGACGGTCGAGCGCACTACATCACGACCGTCGCGCACAAGATGGACGAGTGTAATTTCTGGGAATCCCTTTCTAATTGCGCTCACATGGCAACGAAGCGTGCCATTCACTTCACCATAGACCCCAGGCGGGAATATATTACGTGTGCGAAGATATATCTCTTTTTTACGAAACCCTTCTATGTATTTTTCCGCCACTGAGGGATTGTAATGTGCCCGGGCATGGGCATAAAAATCTTCAAACACAGGCTCATGAAAGACATGTGCGCCTGTGGCGTGATTGAGAAAATCTGCCATGAAGGCCGTACCGGACCTGCCAAATCCCAGAATAAAGAAGAACCTCCACTTCCTTGCCCAGGTTTGAAGTTCATGCTGGGTGACCCACAGGGTTGAAAGGCGTTGTTTTAATGGAGTGATGAAATATTTATTCAAATTGAAAAATCCTGGCGGGGAGGAAGTATAAAGCTGGTTTCGGTATTTATGTCAATTCATCACGAGTAACGGATATCTGCTTCCCCAATATCACGATGCTAAGCCATCCAGTTAACACGATCATGACGGTTACTACCAGCCGGTCCAATCCAACGGCGATGATGCTGACACCTGTGTCAAAACCAAGCACAGATGCAGCCGCTGCAACAATGGCTTCTCGCACACCCAATCCCCCAGGCGCCAAGCTGACCAGCTGCGTCAGGATCGAGATGCTTGCAAACAAAAGGGTTTGGTCAAGTGATATGTCCTGGGAAAGCATATGAAATGCCATCCAATAGCGAAGTGACAGGATGGCAACCAAAGCCACCTGCAGGATGGCCAGCTTGAACAGCAAGCCGGGATTGTGACCAATTGCTGTCCAACCCTCGAGTAGCTGCTGTGCCCAATGGCGAATTCTGCGCGTCATATGAATCCGGTCCAATGGCAGCCAAAAAACCAACATGCACGCCACCATCGCTGTAAATGCGATCAAAAGAATGGATGGAATTGCAAGCTTGTTGATTACGATCCAGTAGAACAGCACCACAATTCCGACCAGCCCATTCACAGCAAGGTACCAAAAGAACGTCGCCACCGTCGAGCTCGTATACTTGGAATAGGATAGATTATATCTTTGCTTCAAATAATAGCCTCGAGAAATAATGCCTCCGGGGATGGGGAGTTGGTTTGCGAGTGTGGATGCTGCCGTGATCAGGAGACTGTCCCAGTGAGAAAACTCTGGTACCCCCAGGCCACGATATAAATAGGTGTTTTGCATCCCGTTTAAGACCGGAAATGTCAGTGAGAGCAGGAAGAGGATCAGAACTCCTTTGCTTGATATATGCAATAGTTCAAGGTATTTGTCCGCGTTGTCGTATAAATAATATGCAAAAATCGCTATTATTCCTAAACTCAATATCAAGCGCAAAACGAAGCGAGCAAATTTGCTGTTCAATATGTACCGTATTCTTTTGGGCATGGTCGAGGACTACATTTGATATCCGAGTCGCTCCATGAGAGGTCCGCAAATCCTTTCAAATTGACGTTGCTGCTCCGACGTCCAATTTTGCCAATCGTGCGCGTCATTTGCACTTTGATTAATTTTTTTTTCCAGCCACCCGTCCGTGTTTCCCAGGTTTGCATATTCTATTCCGGGAAGTGCTGTGGCATGCTCAATTACATCGTTGAGATGGCTATACTTTTCCCTTTCGGAAAAAATATATTCGAACTTAAATACACGGGCGTGTGGGTTTTTTGAAGCAGTCTGTAAGGCATATTCATTTAATTTTGACCAGGCCCAGCACAACTTTACAAATCGGGATGTAGTAGGCCAATCAGCAAGCAAAGGATCGTCCGGGAACTGGGTTGCTTCTGGCATCTTGTGAGCCAGCATTTTTCTTAGCCCCTTTTTTCCGTATAGTTCTTCCACCCTCATCGATGAAGAAATCCAGTCACGCCCATCTCTAATCAAAAAGATCACTTTGTGATGACGATAAACATCCCTTAAAATGTCTATCAAACCATAATAACCGGCGTTCGATTCAAGATATATAGATCCATGCTTTGAATTGACGAAACCAGCTCTTTGCTTCAAAACATCTCTGACGGCATTTTCATAGCTAAGTTTTCCGATCAACCTCTTGTCGGAGAGTTTAATGAGGCTCCAGCCTCCTAACAATTTTCGGATAACCATGTTGTAAAATCCGGCATCGCGGACCCGTTTTTTGAAAGCCTCGAAACGATCGTTTGTCCCAAAATATTGGACGATATCAGGTTCATGAAATGAATCACAATTCGGAATAATTTCTCCAAATAAGGACGAAAAAAAGGTTGTGCCTGTGCGTCCCAGTGAAGTAACTATGATAGCAGGTCGTTCAATCATGGGATTTCTCTGAAGGAATTACGGGTTTAATGGCAGAAACAACATACCCCTCTGCCAAATCCAGTTTATTGAACAGTGATGCTATCACACAGAATGGATAGATCGTATACTTGTTCAGCAAGAGACCAATCAAGTTAATGTAAGATTTTCTCTTAACCATAAATGCGCTTTGCTGGGATTGTTGCTTCTTTTCCCAATTTCCTTTCTCCTTGTACTGGAACCTTGCCAACGCGATTCGGCCTAACCGTATCAAGTTCTGGAACGGAAATCCATAGGAAATGATACGGATTTGTGCATAACCCGCTTCGGTTAGTTTTTCATGGAGTTCTCCCTTTTCATATCTTCGATAATGACCGACGATCACGTCATCCACCGACCAATACTTCTGCCTGGCTGGAACAGACAGGATTAATTGCCCACCTCCTCTTAGCAAATCGATTGTCCGTTGCAGAAACAGTCTGTCATTTTCGATGTGCTCAAGGACTTCACAGGCGAGAACACAATCAAAACTTGATTCCAGCCAATCATACTGGGAGAAATCAGCAATGATTAATGTCAGTCTTTCTTTGAAGGCTGCTGGTAGTCCATCATATATCTGCTTCACCTCTGTCGTGTTGAAATCAATCAACGTACCAGCGGTAAATCTGGATGTCAATTCCATGGCCAGGCCGAGATCGCCTGGTCCGATTTCCAAAAAGAGTTCGCTTTTTCTAACGAGGCGCATGATCTCGTATCTACGAAAAAGAAAGCGTGGATGATAATACTTCATAAAGTTAAGATTCTTTTCAGCTTCCCCGCAATCTGTTCAATCGAGTATCTTGCCCAATACAATTCATATCCCAGCTGGCCAATCCGATTTAACTCTTCTTCATGCTCAAATGCCCACAGAATTGCGTCTGCCAGAGCCTTCTCATCTCCCCGTGATACCAACAGACAGTTTGTCTTATCCTCAAAGCCATTATCATAGCCATCATATGGTCCGACGATTACAGGTTTTGCCATAGCCAGAAACTGGAAGGTTTTGCCGGTAATGACTCGGCCTGCCTGACCTGTTTTGCCAAACGGCCCACCCAAACCGAGCTGAGCCCTGGCAATGTATCTTGGCAATTCTTCAAACTCGACCCAGTCTGTGTGAGTTACATTTTTAAGTTCAAGTTTTTCAATCATGTGGTGAAACTCTGATAGGTCCAGCCTGTTTCCACCGATCAAGGTGAAATCGATAGGCTTGTCATGCAATAGGGCGGCCGCTCTCAGAATGACATCCATCCCATGTAGAGGCAGAAAGGAACCATAATATAGGACTTCGAACGGGTTAGAACAAGTCGTTGTGTTTACTGAAACATCCAATCGAAACACGTCCTCATCTGCACCGACTGGTACTGCCTCTATTTTCTGGAGCGGGGTATTAAATACTTCGTGGAAATACTGCCGATGAAGATCTGTATCTGTAAGGATCAAGTCTGAGGCGAGCAGGATAGTTCTTTCGTAGAGATAAATTGCTCTTTCGAGTATTCCTCCTTTGCGGATCGTCACGTGCTCGTTGACCAGGCTATCATAAGGCGACATCATATGGTCGTAGATCAAGGTTTTTCCCAGAGTAATCAGGCGGACGACCCAAAAAATTTCATACCCTCTGAAACCAAGTATGTAATATTGCGGGTTAAAAAAAACACGGATGATGATGAGCTTCCAGAAGGTTTCAACGTAACGAAAGATTCCCTTTGAGGAATTCCGGGCCTGATAGAGTTGAACGCCTTCTATAGCTTGCAATGCCTTAATCAGAGTTTCAGTCCTGATATATCGAGGGGAATAATATGATAGTACATAGCACACAGAAACTGGGTTCATCTTCGATCCGGAGTACGAGATAATGAGCTGTCAGCAGGCCAGAGCGGCCAATCTTACCACAGGAACTTTTTCCGCGTCGATCAGGATCGCTTGTGCCTGATCCGTTTTATTTCATACAACAATTTATCCTGGTTGATTCGCAGACGGTTCAGCATATCCGCAATGAGCGCGATGACGAGGATCAGCAAGCCGAAAATGATAAACCCTAAGCCGATAAACCCAGTGGCTTTATAGGGAGAAAAACTGCCGAAAAGTGTATAATGGATCAGTAGAAAAACCTCAAATGCGATACCAATGACCATGCAAACGCCGCCAAATGAGCCAAACACGCGAATCGGGCGATAATCTAGGAGGACACGCAGAATGATTTTGCTCGTCTGAACGGCGTAACGCAGGATCGAACCTGCCACGCGCGACTTTCGATCAGGAAAATATTTAACCTTGATGGGATGTTCCACTACGCGTAGTCCCTGATACATCAACGATAGAATCGTTTCATGAGTATACGTAAACTCCCCAAAAATATTTAATCGCAATAAAGATTCGCGGTTGTACGCGCGAAATCCACACGAAACATCCCGAAATGTTTGGCCGGTAATCGTGCTGACCAGTTGTGCAACTTTCTGGTTTCCCCAATATTTCAAGCGGGGCATATCGGCGGGCATTCCGGAAATGAAACGATTTCCCACCACAGTATCGGCCCGATTTTCAAGGATCGGTTGAATCAGGGCAGGAATCTCCTCCGAGTCAAACTGTCCATCGGCATCGATACCGACGATGATATCCGCATCGTTTTCCAGAGCAAACTGCAGTGCTGATTGGAAGGCGGCTCCCACCCCCCGGTTTTTTCCATGCGAGACGATTTGTGCGCCGGCCGAACGCGCAAATTCCGCTGTCCGGTCGACGCTCCCATCATCAACGACGAGGTGCAGTATAGTGTCGATTCCATCCATTGAGTTGGGTAGGCTTGCAAGCACTTTTTGAACGTTCAATTCCTCGTTGAACGCCGGTGTATAGATAATTAGCTTTTTGTGTGGCGCGTTATTGCTCATTTTCACATCCAAAACATGAAGAATCGAGCCTCATTTAGTCGGGCAGGGTAATATCCTATATATCTTTACCGGCCCGTTATCGTATACAAGTTCAAACGCCTCTTCCGTGACTTCCATTGGCGGGGCAAACACGGAGCGTGAACCGTGAAAATAGTATTTAAATCCGCCTTCCAGCACTCTGCTTCGCAGGTGACAGTCATTTGGATTGCCAGCGAACTTTTTATAAAGTTTCGTATTTGCATAGGTGTCCCTGTACCCTGTGCGCTCAAACGGTGTGCTTATTTCAAAGTCTGTGTAAACGGGAATCCACAATCCGGAACCAACTGCAAAAGTTACCGTCTTTACTTCACTTTGATGAATGATTGCATCTACCAGGATTTTGTCTTCCGGATCCAGGTGTTCCGTCATCCATTTAAAGGCTGTCAAATCACTTTGCTGAAGCATGCGGTTTTGTTCCTGATAATCACGATATCTCCTGGCAAGCGAGAATGCTCCGCTGACGACCACGGCCAAAACAAGAATGGTATTAATGGCCCAATACTTTTGAGAGCGCTCTTCCCATATCTCGAACAAGACAATTGCGATAGGGAACACAACAATCATGTTATCCGCTATGTATTGTGTAATGATT
>Ga0114129_10001985_pt1 | contig 27999 bp, 23 predicted proteins | sample RhiMetdeltSRZDD1_FD_80071 | JGI IMG/M metagenome (GOLD analysis project Ga0114129, IMG submission 80071) | Populus rhizosphere microbial communities from Tennessee, USA - Rhizosphere MetaG P. deltoides SRZDD1 (version 2) (version 2) | ecosystem: Host-associated > Plants > Roots > Rhizosphere >... | reverse complement strand
GCTACAGTGCAGTTCGAGAACTACGACATCGGCGGCAACGACGTGGCCTATCACGACACCACGACCGGCAACAGCGGCGCCGTGTACCGCACCAACAACGTCGACATTCAGGCGACGACGGATGCGGGCGGCGGCTACAACGTCGGCTGGGTGAAAGCGACCGAGTGGCTGACCTACACGGTCTCGGTCGCAACGGCCGGCACGTACGCGGTCGACGTGCGCGTCGCGTCGAACGGCGCGGGCGGGACGTTCCATTTCGAGGTCGACGGCGCGAACGTGACGGGACCGATATCGGTGCCGAACACCGGCGGCTGGCAGGTGTGGAAGACGATCACGAAGACCGGCGTCACGCTGCCGGCGGGCCAGCACGTCGTGCGCGTCGTGATGGACGCGAACGGCGCGACGGGATCGATCGCGAACCTCAACTGGTTCGCCGTTCGATAGGCAGTCACATCGGCCGCTCAGTTCTCCGACCGAACTGGGCGGCCGCGCAATTCTTGCCGGGCGTCTGAAACAGCCGCGCTCCTCGTTCGCTAAAGATCCGCCGACTCTTTCGACCACCCGCCACAAACACACGACACGAGGTATCAGAGGCGCCGGCGGCAGCGGGGTTGCCTTTCGCGATGGCCATGGTTCGAACAGCCGCGGCCCTCGCGATCGGTTTGCTCTGTCCGCGGTTGGTGTTCGCGGCGACGATCGCCGTCGGTGCCGGCGGCAACCTTCAGGCGGCGATCGACGCGGCCCAGCCGGGCGACACGATCCTCGTCGACCCGACGGGCACGTTCGACGGACCGTTCACCCTTCGCGCCAAGAACGGCGCACTCGACATCGTGATCCGCTCGGCGGCTGCGGACGCGACGCTTCCCGCACCCGGCCAGCGGATCGATCCTTCCTACGCCGCGCTCCTCCCCGACATTCGCGCCACCACCGCGGGCCCGGCGATGAAAACCGCGGCGGGCGCCACCCGCTGGGTGCTGCGCTTCCTCGAATTCCTTCCCGTGTCGTCGTCGGCGACCGCGAATCTCGTCGAGCTCGGAGCCACGAACGCGACGCAGAGCACGCTGACCACGGTCCCGCTTCATTTGCGGATCGACCGCTGCTATCTGCACGGCGACGCGATCAACGGTCAGCGCCGCGGCGTCGCGCTCAACAGCGGCGCCACGCAAATCGTCGATTCGTACTTCAAAGATTTCAAGGCGGTGACGCAGGACTCGCAGGCGATTGCGGGCTGGAACGGGCCCGGGCCGTTTCTGATCGAGAACAACTACCTCGAGGCCGCCGGTGAGAACATCCTGTTCGGCGGCGGCGATCCCCGGATTCCGAACCTGGTTCCGAGCGACATCGTCATCCGGCGGAATCTGATCACCAAGCCGACGGCGTGGATGGCGCAGTCGTGGACCGTGAAGAACCTCGTCGAGCTCAAGAACGCGCAGCGGGTCGTTCTCGAAGGCAACGTCATCGAGAACAACTGGGCGAGCGGCCAGCAGGGTTACTCCATTCTGTGCACGCCGCGGAATCAGGGCGGCACGGCGCCGTGGACCGTCGTACGCGACGTCATCGTGCGGAGCAACGTGATCCGGCACGTCGCGGCCGCCTTCAACATCGCGGGCTACGACGATCTGGCGATGAGCCAGCAGACCGAGAACATCCAGATACGCAACAATCTGATCTTCGACGTCAGCACCGCCTGGGCGACGCCGAATCATCCGGCGAACGGGCGGCTGGCGGTCATCGGCGGCGGACCGAGGAACGTCGCGTTCGATCACAACACGGTCGACAGCGACGGCAGCGCCACCATCTTTCTTTATGGAGGGTTTTCACGGACCGGCACGGCCATCGTCGGCTTCGAGCTGACGAACAATCTGTTGCGCGACAACCTGTACGGCCTCTACGGCGACAACGTCGGCAAGGGGACCGCGGCCTTGAACGCATACGCGCCGAACGCAATCGTGCTGCGCAACACCTTCGCGGGAGGCGCCGCCGGTCAGTACCCGACGGGCAACGATTTTCCGACGCTGTCGCAGTGGCAGGGAGACTTCGTCAATTACGCCGCGCACGACTACCATCTGAAGCCGACGAGCCCCTCGAAGCACTCGGGCACGGACGGCACCGATCTCGGCGTCGACTTCGTCACGCTCGAAGCGGCGATGAACCCGCTCGTTCGGATGCCGCCGATCCCGTAACGGCCGCTCCGATATAATCCCGGCGTGACGTCTCACGTGTCGACGCGCGCCGCGCCGTTCGTGCTGAGCGTCGCCGTCGCCATGACCGCCGCTCACGCCCAACCCTCGAAGCAATCGATCGCGCACCGCGGCGCATCGGGCTCGGCCCCCGAGCACACGGCCGCCGCCTACCGGCTCGCCATCGAGCAGCGCGTCGATTTCGTCGAGCAGGATCTCGGCGTGACCCGCGACAACCAGCTCGTCTGCATCCACGACGACACGCTGGAGCGGACGACGAACGCCGCCGAGGTGTTTCCCGATCGCGCCTCGAAGATCGACATGCCCGAGCCGGGCCGGCACTGGCTCGTCAACGACTTCACGCTCGACGAGATTCGCCGCCTCGACGCGGGCAAGTGGTTCGGCCCCGCGTTCGCCGGCGCCCGGCTGCTCACGTTCCAGGAGGCGATCGACCTCGTGAAGGGCAAGGCGGGACTCTACCCGGAGTTGAAATCGCCGCAGTTGTACAAGTCGCGCGGCATCGATCAGGTGAAGCTGTTCGTGGACGTGATTCGCGCGAACGGTCTCGACCAGCCGGAATCGCTGCGGACCACGCCCGTCATCATCCAGTCGTTCGACGAAGATGCCGTGCGTCGTGTCGCCACGGAGCTGCCGACGATTCCGCGCATTCTGCTCATCGACCGCGACGGGGACGTGTCGGACGCGCGGCTTCGCGCCGTCGCGGACTACGCGACGGGCGTCGGTCCCCATAAGAGCCTGATCGCGGCCAGACCGGCCCTCGTCAAGGTCTCGCACGATCTCGGCATGACCGTCACGTCGTGGACGTTCCGCGCCGACGAGAAGACGAGCTACCCGACCGTCCGCGACGAGATGGCGCACTTTCTCTACGAGCTCGGCATCGACGCGCTCTTCACGAACAATCCCGATCAGTTTCCACGACGGTAGAACCCAAAGACCGCTAAGACCGCGAAGGGTATTTTGGCTCTGTCACGCGCGGGCGTGCATGCGCTCGAGACGTCGCGTCGCGAAGCGGGCGAGGAGCGAACAGACGAGGACGATCGCGACGAGCACCAGCGCGCCGGCCCAGGCCTGGCGGTGCCAGTCGTCGTACGGTGACGTCGCGTAGGTGTACACCTGGACGGTCAGCGTGGAGATCGGCTGCGTCAGCGACGTGCTGAAGAATCGATTGTTCAACGACGTGAAGAGCAGCGGCGCGGTCTCGCCAGCGATCCGCGCGAGCGCGAGGACGATGCCGGTGACGATGCCCGGAAGCGCTGCCGGCAGCACGACGCTGAACACCGCGCGGGCGCGCGTCGCGCCGAGGGCCAGGGCGCCTTCTCGGATCGTGCCCGGCACCAGCAGCAGCAGTTCCTCGGTGGTGCGCGCGATGATCGGGATCATCATCACCCCGAGCGCGAACCCGCCCGCCAGCGCGCTGAAATGCCTGAGCGGCATGACCGCCACTCCGTAGGCGAACAGGCCAATGACGATCGACGGCACCCCGTTCAGTGTGTCGGCCGCAAAGCGCGTGACGCTCGCAAAGCGGCCGCCGGCGTACTCGGACATGTAGATCCCGCTGATCACGCCAATCGGAACCGCCATCACGGCGGCAAGGCCGCTGACGATTAACGTGCCGACGATGGCGTTGCCCATCCCGCCGCCCGGCTCCCCCACCGGCTGTGGCAGACGCGTGAAAAAGTCGACGTTCAACGCACGCACGCCCTGACTGACCACGAAGAACAGAATGAACGCCAGCGGGATGAGCGCGATGACGACCGCACCCGCGCAGAACGCGACGAAGAGCGAGGAGATCAGTTTGCGGAAACGGGTCCGGTTCACGCGGCGGCCTCCGCGGTTTCGGTCGGGATCTCCGCTGCGGGCGAGACGGTCCGCGCCATGCTCCAGATGAGAAGCCGCGAGAACGAGTTCACGATCAGCGTGATGATGAAGAGCACGAGTCCAATCTCGACGAGCGCGGCGAGATGGAGGTCGTCGGCCGCCTCGGCGAACTCGTTTGCGATGACCGCGGCCATGGTGTATTGCGGCGCGAACAGCGACAGCGACACCTGCGGCGTGTTGCCGATCACCATCGTCACCGCCATGGTCTCGCCCAACGCGCGGCCGAAGCCGAGCATGACGGCGCCGACGATGCCGGTGCGCGCGTAGAAGAGCGCGGCCCGAATCGCTTCGAAGCGCGTGGCCCCGAGCGCATATGCCCCCTCGCGCTGCGCGGCCGGCACCGATTTGAGGACCTCGCGCGACACCGAGGAGCTGAACGGAATCACCATCACCGCGAGGATCAGCGCCGCCGACAGCATGCCGAGGCCGAGCGGCGGTCCGCTGAACAGCGGGAGTTGCCGCAGCACCTCGGGCATCGAGGTTTCGATGCTTCGAACGGCGGGCACGAGCACGAAGATGCCCCAGAGCCCGTACACGATTGACGGGATGGCGGCGAGCAACTCGGTCAGGAACATCAGCGGCTGACGGAGCACCGCGGGACAGAGCTCCGAGATGAAAACCGCGATGCCGATCGCGATCGGCGTCGCGATCAGCAGCGCGAGGATCGACGAGTACAGCGTGCCCCAGATGAACGGCAGCGCCCCGAAGTCGCCGACCACCGGATCCCAGACGTCGGTGCGCCAGAACGCAAGACCGAACTTCTGGATGGACGGCATCGACACGCGCGCCAGCTCGACGCCGATCCCGCACACGATCAGCACGAGGAGGACGGCGAAAACGCCCGTCCCCAGTCGAAAACCGAGATCCGGAGAGCGTGATTTCACTGCGTCTTGATCTTTGCCAGAGCGGTCATCTCGAGCTTCACGACCCCGTCGGGCAGCGGCGCGTACCCGAGGTCCGGCGCGAACTTCTGACCATCGGCCAGCGCCCATTTCATGAAGTCGACGAGCGCTTTCGCCTTCGTCTTGTCCTTGGGATTCTCGTACAGCAGGATCCAGGTGAACGACGAAATCGGATAGACGCCCTTGCCCGGCGCGTTCGTGATCGACACCCGGAAGTCCGGCGGCATCTTCGCCGCGGCTTCGGCCGCGGCCGCGGTCACCGACTGCGTCGACGCCTTCACGAATTCGCCCGCCGCATTCTGGACCGGCCCATAGCTGATCTTGTTCTGCAGCGCGAAGATCAGCTCGACGTAGCCGATCGAACCCGGCGTCTGCTTCACCGTCGCCGACACGCCCTCGTTGCCCTTGCCGCCGACGCCGGTCGGCCACTTGACTGCCGTGGCGACGCCGACCGTTTTCTTGAACTCAGGCGAGATCTTCGAGAGGTAATCGACCCAGATGTACGTCGTGCCGGAGCCCTCCGATCGGTGCACGACGACGATGTCGGTTCCCGGGAGATTCACGCCGGCGTTCAGCTTCGCAATCGCCGGATCATTCCATTTGGCAATCTTGCCGAGGAAGATGTTCGCGAGGACGGTACCGTCGAATTTCAGCTCCGCCGTGACGTTGGGAATGTTGTAAATCGGCACGACGGCGCCAAGCACCGTCGGGAAGTGCTGGATCCGGCCCGATGCGCCCCGCAGCTGCTCGTCGGTCATCGGCCCGTCAGTGGCGCCGAAATCGACGGTCTGCTCCATGATCTGGCGGATGCCGGCGCCCGATCCGAGCGGCTGGTAATTGATCTGAACGTTCGAGTGCAGCTTGTTGTATTCGCTGAACCATTTCGTGTAAATCGGGCCGGGAAACGTCGCCCCCGCACCGTTGATGCGGATGGCTTGTGCAGCGGCGCCGACGCCGAGCGCCGCAAAACAGGCGAGCGCGGCAACCACCATTCGTTTCGTTCTCATCGGGACACCTCTAAAAATTGATCAGTCCGTGCACCGCCAGGCGCGATTGCTTGGAGACCGCCGGTGCGAAGTTATCGAACGTCTGACCGTCGTAGTCGAGAAGGAGCGCGGCCGCGACGTTTCCCTGATGCGGGAACCAGTAGGCGACGCCGATAATCGTGCGCTTACGCATCTGGTTCTCGAACGTCCTGTTCGGCTTCAGATGGTCGTATCGCAGGAGCGCCTCCCACCCGGTCGGCGACTTCGGCGTCGCCCAGACCGAATAGCCCTGACCGTCGGCCACGGCCCGGTTGATCGAAATCTGATCCGCCGTCTTGAGATACTCGAAGCCGGCGTTCAGGTATTTGTGCTCGAAGTTGAGGCCGCCGATGAGCCGCGTCCGCTCACCGTCCTTCACGTAGTGGTCGCCGTCGTAGAACACTGAGGCGCGAACGCCGCGCAGCGCCATCGCGCCGCCCGGGAACGGGCGGACGGTCGCGCGGACCGTCAGCGCTTTCTGATCGTTGGTTTCAGCGCGGTTGTAGTTCTCGCCGTTGTAAATGCCGGTGTGAACGTCGCCGTACCCGCCGGGCAGCTGGTAGTGGAACGACGCGCCGCCGTCGGCCGATACCAGGTAGCCTTCGCGCTCTGGAAACATCGTCCCTTGAAAACGGTATCGATAGAGGTTCTCGGCGTAATCGAGCCACGGCGTCTGCTGAATGCCGAAGCGCGCGTACGACCCCGCGGTCATCCAGTCGTCGAGATTGAACTGGGCGTACGCGTACTTGATGCGGAACACGAGGTTGCCGTTCAGTACGGTGCCGGCGGTCGCATCCGCGCGCGTCACGTCGGGCGTGAGGCGGAACGCGATGAGGTGAGAAATGTTGCCGGTGATGTTGATGTAGCTTCGCGTGACGTTGAACTGGCTGAAATGAACCAGGTTCCCGTCGGAGTCGGAGGTTTCAGGCGAGAGCGTGTACGTATAGTCGGCGTAGATGACGGCGCCGACCCTGATGGACGGCGTGTCGTCGGGCGGCGTATACCCTGCCGCCGGGGTGATCTGAGCGGATGCGATAGTCGCGTAACCCACGACGGTCAGCGCCAGTGCGGCGCGCGTGTAAGTCATGACGCAACCGTATGACATTCGCGTGTCCGATGGAAGCCGTTGAAGTTACAACGGCGTTAAATCCTGCGTCTTGCGTCTGTTACTCCGGCCCGATAGGATTCGAGGCTCCTGCCGACTCCTTGTTGAGGTGCCTATGCCAGCCGTCATCGTTCGCGCGATTGCGATCGCGCTCCTGACCAGTTCGCTCGCCGCGCCGGTCTCGGCGCAATTCGATACCGCATCGGTCGTCGGCACCGTTCGCGACTCCTCGGGCGCGATCGTGCCGGCCGCGACGGTGACGTTGACCAACACCGCGACCGGCGTGTCCGCGACGAAATCGACGAACGCCGACGGCAGCTACGAGTTCTTCACCGTTCGGCCCGGCCTCTACATCGTCACGGCCGAGAAGCAGGGCTTCGCACTCGCCCTCGTCGACAACGTCGAAGTTCAGGTTGCGGCGCGCCTCCGCGTCGATCTACAGATGAACGTCGGGCAGATCACCGAGAAAGTCGTGGTCACGGCGACCTCGCCGCTCATCGAGACCGATACGAGCCAGCGCGGCCAGGTGATCGGCGGCGCGCAAATGCAGGCGCTGCCGCTGAACGGCCGCGAGTATTCGGCGCTCGCGCTGCTGACGACCGGCGTCCGGCAGTCGGCGTTGAATCGCAGCACAACGGGGACGCCGCGCGAAGGCGCGTTCAACGTCAACGGCCTGCGCAGCACGTTCAACAACTTCCTCATCGACGGCGTCGACAACAACGCGTACGGCACGAGCAATCAGGGCTTCTCGAACCAGGTGATGCAGCCGCCGCCCGATGCGGTCGGCGAGTTCAAAGTCGTCACCAACAACGAGAGCGCGGAGTACGGGCGATCGGCGGGGGCGACGGTGAACGTGTCGTACCGGAGCGGAACGAATCAATTTCGTGGCGACGCGTGGGAGTTCTTTCGCGACACGACGCTGAACGCGACCGGCTACTTCACCCCTCCGAACGGCGCGAAGCCGCCGCTTCGACGCAATCAGTTCGGCGGCGTCGTCGGCGGTCCCATCGTCAAGAACAAGGCGTTCTTCTTCGGCGATTACGAGGGCTTCCGCCAGGATCGAAAGGTCACGACGTTCCAGACAATCCCGACCGCGCTGCAGAAGCAGGGCGTGCTCTCGCTCGACGTCCGTGATCCGCGCACGGGAACCGTCTATCCGGCGGGCGCGCGGATCCCGATGACGAGCTTCGCGCAGAGAGTGCTGGCCGGACTGCCCGATCCGAACCTGCCGGGGACCGGGAACAATTACTCGATTCTCCAAAGCTTCACGAACGACTCCGACAAAGCGGGCGCCAAGGTCGATCTGCAGGTGAGCCCGCTCGTCAGCCTGTTCGGCCGTTACGGCTGGCGCGATCTGGAGACCGTGGATCAGCCCGCGCTCCCACTGCCGTCGGGCGGCGACGGCAACGGCACCATCTACGCACGGAATAAACAACTGGTCCTCGGCACGACCTACACCGCGAGCAACGTGTCGTTGCTCGAAGTGCGCTTCGGCTGGTCGCAGACGCAGGGCGGCAAGAATCCTCCGGCGCTCGGATCGACGAGCGCGCTCGAAGCGTTCGGCATCGGCGGGCTGCCGGCCGATGCCCGTATCGTCGGCGGATTGCCGACACAGCTGATGACGGGCTATTCGAATCTCGGCCGCCAGGCCACCAACCCGCAGTGGCAGTACCCGACGGTGTGGAACCCGAAAGTGAACTACACGTGGCTGATGGGACGGCAGTCGCTCAAGAGCGGCTACGAATTCCAGCACGTCGACGTCGAGGTGATGGACGTCAACCCGCTGTACGGCCGAGACACGTACTCGAACCGGTTCACGCAGCCGGCCGGCGCCGCCAACAACAACCTCTACAACCTCGCCGACTTCATGCTGGGCCTGCGCTCACAGTACGCCCTGAGCAACGCGCTCATCGCGCAAGTCCGGAAGAACATGCACTTTGCGTATCTCCAGGACGACATCCGCGTCAACGATCGGCTGACGCTCAATGCGGGCGTGCGCTACGAGTACGCGACGCCGTTGTGGGAGACGAACAACGTCCTGTCGAACTTCGATCCCGCGACGCGGCAGATGCTGATCGCGAAGGACGGCTCGATCACGGACCGCGCGCTCGTGAATCCGGACCGGAACAACTTCGCGCCGCGGCTGGGCCTCGCGTACACGCTGATGGAGAAGACGGTGCTGCGTGGCGGCTACGGCATGAGCTACGTGCACGTGAACCGCACCGGCGCCGCGGACCTGTTGCCCATCAACGGACCGCAGGTGATCAACGCGGTCGTCAATCAATCGACTGCAACCGACCCCGGCTTCCGGCCAACGGAGCTCGGATATCCGGCGGGGCTCACCGATCCGACGCGGTTCAACCCGTTGACGGCGAACATCAGCTACATCCCGAACGACTTCCAGGCCGGCCGCGTGCAGAGCTGGTTCGCATCGGTGCAGCGCGAATTCGGCCCGAGCATGCTGCTCGACGTGGCGTACGTCGGCAACAAAGGGAATGACCTGCTGCTCATCGCCAACTACAACCAGGCGAGGACGAACAACGCCGCCGGCACGCTGTCACTACAGTCGCGCCGTCCGCTCCAGGATTATTCCGACATCACCTACGTCTTCAACGGCGGCCGATCGCGGTACGACGCGCTGCAAATCAAGTACGAGTGGCGGATGCGCGACGTCAACATCCTCAGCTCGTTGACGCTGTCGAAAGCGAAGGACAACGGCGCGCAGTCGCTCGAGAATCAGAACGGGAACTTCCCCGCCCCGCAGGACCTCAACAATCTTGACGCGGATTACGGTATCGGAGCGTACCATCAGCCGTACAACAGCACGACGAGCTTCGTGTGGTCGCTGCCGTTCGGGCGCGGCAAGCGATGGGGCGGCAACGCGTCGCGCGGCCTCGACCTCCTGGTCGGCGGCTGGCAGATCGCCGGCGTCAACAGCATCATTCCCGGTGAGATGGTGACGTTCACGTACACGCCGACGGCGGCGTTCCAGGTCTCCGGCATTCAGCAGGACTTCCGCGGCGCGAACAACTATCGGCCGAACCTCGCCTGCGACCCGTACGCCCCGTCAGGGCAGCAGTCGATCACGAATTGGTTCAACAGAGACTGCGTCGTCATTCCGACCGACCCGAGCCAGCCGTTCGGCAACGCGCCGCGCAACAACGTCCGCGGGCCGAAATTCTGGCAGGTCGATCTGGCCGCGAGCAAAATCGTGGCGCTCAGCGACCGGACGAGAGTGGAAGTCCGCATCGAAGCGTTCAACCTGTTCGACCGTGCGAATTTCACCGCGCCGAACGCCAGCCGCAGCTCCGCCGCCTTCGGCACGATCACGTCGACGTACGATCCGCGTCAGGTGCAGCTCGGCGTGAAGCTGCACTGGTAGGCTGAACGCACAGGCCGCGAAGGCCGGTCGTCGCGGTCGAACGTCGGGCTAGACGGCCGGTCGCAGCTTGAGGTACGCGAGGCGAAACAGGCGCGGTGCAATCTGCAGCGCCAGCAGCACCGCCTTGATTTTCAGGGGACGGGCACGCGCGGCGGTCAGGTGGTACCGCGCCGCCGCGAAGTTGCCCTCGAGGAACCGGCGCTTGCCCTGCTCGATCTCCAGACGGTCGACGAGCGCCATCATCCGGACGCGAAGCGCCGTGCGCGCGTCGCACGGAAGGTCGTGCGCGCGGCCGAACCGATCGAGCACGTTCAGCGCGCGCTCGATCTCGGCGATCGAATCGCCCGACAGGCCGTCGGCATGTACACGGCGTTCGGCCAGCACCTGGGGTTGATAACTCATCACCGCGCCCTTCAGCGCGAGGCGCAGCCACAGCTCGAAGTCCTGCCCGCGCTTCAGCGTCTCGTTGAACAACTCGACGGCCACCAGCGGTTTGCGCCGCACCACCACGGTCGACAGGATGATGTTGCACCGCTGCTGGATCAGACTGAGCAGGCTGACGGGACCCTGCGACGGCGTCGTTTCCATGAAACACCGTCCCGCCAACGGCGACTCGCCGGCAATCAGGGCGTCGCTGTAGACGAGATCGCAATCGGGATGCGCTTCCAGATAGGCAATCTGCCGGGACAGAAACTCTGACGACCAGCGATCGTCGGCGTCGAGAAACGCGATGTAGCGCCCCTTCGACTTGCGGATGCCGGTGTTGCGCGCGGCGCCTGCGCCGCGATTCGGCTGCACGATGTACTGAATGCGCGAACGAAACGGGTCCAGCGCCGCTTCGAGCTCGACCGTGTCAGGGGATCCGTCGTTGACGACAATCACCTCGAAATTCGCGAAGGTTTGCGCGAATACGGAATCGAGCGCGCCGGCAATGTCCCGGCTCGCGCGGAATGCGGGGATGACCACTGAAACGGCGGGCCGCCGCACCATGTTTTTCGACGACATGGGCACCTCGTGGATTCCTGGCCTGCAAACCGGCCACCGCATTCCCGAACGTTACGCAAATGTGATGTGAGCCGCTCATGCGGCCCACGAACCGTTGCGGTACAACGTGAGCGCGACGTCGACGTTCGATCGCAGCGCGCGCGCGATGGCGTCCCAATTCTTTTCGCTGCGCACCAGCGTCTTCCACGAATACAGATGCTTCGGCTTGTGGAAGTCGCTGCTGGCGACGTAGGGGTAGTGCTTCAAGCTGGTCACCGAGAACAGGTCGTCCCGGTTCGCCGCTTCCCAGACGTCGACCAGCTCGACGAGCCGTTTCCGATGATCCCAGAGGTAGCAGGTGCCGATTTCGACACGGCGCGTCGTGCGATGGTGCGGATGGCACGCCACGCTCAGCGCGCCCTGCTTCCGGATCGCGCGCAGAATGTCTTCCGCCGGCTGATCCGCGCTGACGAACTCGCGGATGTCGAGGGCCACGATGTGCGCGTTCTTCTTGCTGCGCAGATGATTCTGCGTAATCTCCGCGCCTGGAATCACGAGCAGGTCGTAGAGCCGCTTCGCGCGCCGCGCTTCACCCTCGATGTCCAGGAGATACGCCTCGAATCGCTCCTCGGTCACCGAGAAGTCGCGCTGGCCGAGCGACGCGAGACGGCCCGCGCGCGCGAGCAGATCGCGCTTCATCAGAATGTGATCGGTGATCGCAATCACGTCGAAGCGCCGGGTTCTGCCGTACAGATCGATCACCTCGCGCAGCGAGAGACGGCCGTCGCTCCAACGGGTGTGCACGTGAAAATCGCAGAGCAGAAACGGTTCGTATCCAGGCACAGCGTTACACCCTCACATCCAGATGATCGTGATCGGCGGGCCGGTGGCGGAGGATTTCGGACCAGAAGTTGCGCACATAGAGCCTGAACACCGCGGTCTTCCCCATCGCGCGATAACGGCGCGCCGACGTCCACACCCAGCATTCCGGTGCGAGATCGACGCGTCCGATCGGCGTGAGCCGGCGCCCGAGGTTCGTGTCCTCGCCGTGGAACTCGACGGTGCGATCGAACCCGCCGATTCGCGCGAGCGCCTCGCGGCGGACGGCGAAGTTGCCGCCGTAGAGAATCGCTCCGGCGCCGAACGCGTGATGGACGAGCGCGTGCGTGGGCGGCGCGACGATGCAGTCGTAGAGGCGGATGAGCGTTCGGCCGCTCCAGTCCCAGTCGTAGAACCGATACGGCCCGGTCACCGCCACGGGCGGAACGGGCGCGCAGAATCTTTTTTCCACGCGCTCGAGCCAGACGATCGGCGCACGGCAATCAGCGTCGACATACGCGACGATGTCGCCGTGCGCCACGCGGCGCGCCGTTTCGCGCGCCACGACCAGACCTTTCGCGGGCTCGTCCACGACGATGACGCCCGGCACGCGTTCGGCGACTGCGCGAGTCTCGTCGGTGCTGGCGTTGTTGACGACGAGGATTTCGTCGGGCGGGCGAGTCTGCGCGTGGAGTGAATGGAGGCAGGCAGGAAGCAGACGCGCTTCGTTATACGCGCAGACGATTGTGGTAATCGTCAATCCCGGCAAGCTCGGCAGCTCCATCGACCGCTTCGGTACATCGCCCCAACCGTACCAAGGCGACGTAACGGCGGCGTGGCGCCGGGATCACGTTAATGTGACGTTTTTTCGAGCGGCTCGAGCGTGATGAACCAGCTCTCGCAGTCGGTGCGTGAGCCGCCGGCCAGCGCAACCGTGAACGCAAGATTCAGCGACGGGATTTCCCACCGCTGCTTCGCGCGGCCCGAGTCCATCACGACGACGTACGGCTTGAGCAGATTCTCCGCCGAGGCGTGGTCGCGATGCTCGTCGCGCACGCCTTTGAAGATCGCGAACTCGCGGCGCGGACCCATGTGGACTTCGAACTTCGCCACCCCGCTGACGACGTGGTCGTAGACGCGCTCCGAGTAGCGGCCATCCGCTTCGCGGCAGGACTGCCAGTGACCCTCGAGGATGTTCCGCCGGTCGTGCGAGAACGACGTGAACTGAGCCGTAGCGGGAACCGCCGCTGCGACCCACGCCGCCGCGAATGCACCGGTGAGAAGCCTGGTCAAGAGGATCGGCTGACGCACGGCGTTCCTTTCGATGAGTTACGCGGAGAATACCATCAATCCGGCTCGCGTTAACCCACAATTAACAGCTTCGACACCCGAGCGAAACGCCGCGCCGATACGCTCGCGGGGTTTGATGGCAAAACCCCGCGTCCTCATCGTCGAAGACGAACAGGACATCGCCGGACTGATCAAGCATGCGCTGGAACGAGGCGGCGACGCCGACGCCGAAATTGTCGGATCCGGCGATGCGGCGCTGAAAGCCGCGGCCGAGCGTGTTCCGGACTTGATCATCCTCGACCTGAACCTGCCGGTCCTGAACGGTCTCGACGTCTGCCGCGTCCTCCGATCGCGATCCGACGTGCGGCACATTCCGATCATCATGCTCACGGCCCGCACGAGCGAGGACGATCGGGTGTCCGGACTCGAACAGGGGGCCGACGATTACGTCACCAAGCCTTTCAGTCTGCGCGAGCTGTCGGCGCGCGTCCGCGCCGTCCTGCGGCGCACCACGCCGGCCGCCGGCGCGGAGCCCTGGCGCGCGGCGACCTATCGCGGCGCGCATCTCCTGGCAGATTTTGACGCCGTCGCCGTCACTGTCGATGGGACTCCGGTCCGATTGACGCGGCGTGAATTCGAGCTGCTCCGCTATCTCGTGCAGAACAAGAATCGCGTGGTGTCGCGCGATCGGCTCCTCGAGCGCGTCTGGGGCTACGACCGCGTCGTCGAGACGCGCTCGGTCGACGTGCACGTGGGACGCCTGCGTGGAAAGCTCCGTACGGCGGGCCGCCAAATCGAGACGGTGGTCGGGCTCGGCTACCGTTTCGTCGATTGATTTCCTTCCGTCTCGATCTCGTCGGCAGTAGAGTCTTCCTGACGCGCTCGACATCTTCAACAGGGAGAAGGTCTATGGCCGAACAAAACCAAAGCTTCAAAAAGCACGCGCGATGGCTGCCACCGTACCACTTCTTCGTGATGCCGGTGCTGCTCGCCAACGTGTTCTACGTGGCGCGGCACGTGTGGTACATGCCGACGCTCGGCATGCTCTTCCAGCTGGTCGTCGCCATCGCGCTGCTGATGCTCGGCTTTCTGGCGCGCGTGATGACGTTGACGGTGCAGGACCGCGTCATCCGGCTCGAGATGCGGCTGCGGCTGCAGGGGCTGCTGCCGACCGAGCTGCGGCCGCGGATCAGCGAGCTCACGCACCGGCAGCTCGTGGCGCTGCGCTTCGCGAGCGATGCGGAGCTGCCCGAACTGTGCCGCGACGTGCTGGAGGGAAAGCTGGCGTCGTCGAAGGAGATCAAACAGCGCGTGAAGAGCTGGCAACCCGACTGGCTGCGCGCGTGATGCCGCAGCGTTCGCGCGCGCGGCGCGCGGACCTATTTCTTCAGCGCGCGGAGAAACCGGGGCGGCAGGAACCACCGCAGATCGCCCGGTCCGGCCGGCGGCAGCTCGTCGACGTCGATCCGGCAGATCGCGCCCTTCTTGAACTCGATCGCGTGGCGCGATCCAATCAGGCGCGCGGCAAGCTCGCCGATGCCGGGCTCGTGGCCGACAATCCCGATGCGCGTCTTGCGCGCGTTCTTTTCGAGGTCCGCGAAAATCGCGCTCTGCGATCCGTCGGGCGCCAGCGATTCGACCGCGACGATCGGCGGACGCGAATCGAGCCCCGCGGCGACGATCTCCGCGGTCTGGCGCGTCCGCACGAGCGGGCTGGTCAGGATGACGTCGATCGTCACGTCGAGGCGCGCGAGCCCGCGCACCGACTTGCGCATCCGCACCATGCCGTCGTCGCTCAGCGGCCGCTTCGCGTCGTCGGGCCACGCCTCGCCGCGCTCCTCGGCGATCGCGTGACGAATGAGATAGAGCTCGTATGGGCCGGCCATGCGCTACCCGGCGACGCGGCGGGCGTCTCCGCCGGACACGGCCGCCTGCGCCTGCGCGAGGCGGGCGGCGGTGGCCTCCAGATCGCCGCGAACGCGCATGTAGCGCGCGTGAAGCTGACGGCAGTCGTTGTCGAGCGTCGTGACGAGCGCATCGAGCGCACGCCACAGCGTGACGCTCGGCGGCGTGAGCGACGCCTGCACGTCCCGCACCTGATCGATCAACACTTGCAGATCGTGCAGCCGGCCAAGCGTGTCCTGCGCACGCCGCAGGAGACGGATATCGGGCGTCGACTTGTCGCCGGCGATGTCGGCGCTGAGCTCGGCCGCATACCGGAGTTTCTTGACCGCGATGCGCACGGCATGCAGCCGCTCGGGCAGATAGACGGCGCCCGATTCCTGAAGCGCCGATTTCAGCCGCGTGGCGCGCTGCGCCACACGAACGTCGACCGCGGCGTGCCAGCGGCGCGCGGCGGCGGTCAGGCCCGCACGCTCGATGTCTTCGAGCTCGTCCGCGACGCGCTCGATCTTCTTGGCGAGTCGCCACAGGTCGTCGATCGGCACGCGATCCAGCAGATGCTTCCGCGCCTCGTCGCGCCTGCGGGCGACGGCGTTCGCCACGCGACTCAACGCTTCTCGATGCTCACGGCGAGAAACATGCTGCTCCTCGATCAGGATGAGCAGCACGTCGAGCTCGCGCACGGTTCCGAGACGTCTGGTGACTTTGCGCAACCGCCGGATGAGCTTTCGCGCGACGGCGTGGTCGAGCTGAAGCATCGGCACGAGCTCGCGAAGGCGGCGCGTCGCCACGCGCGCGCGATGCAGCGCCGGGACGTCGCCCTGTTCGAGAGCAGGCAGCGGGCGCGACAAGCGATCGAGCCGGCGTCTGAGCAGTAATGATCGACGAATGGGCATGTCTGTATATTCTGTAGCTCTCAGCTCTCCACTGTCAGCTCTCAAGAGCATAGCCGAGAGCGACGATCGCTGAAAACCGGGAGCTGCGGGCGGAAAGCTGAGAGCGACGAAAAATGCGAATTGCCGCTATCGACATCGGGACCAACTCCATCCACATGATCGTGGTGCAGATCCGGCCCGACTTTTCGTTCGAGGTCATCGATCGCGAGAAAGAGATGGTCCGGCTCGGAGCCGGGGGTCTCGACGGCCGCGCGCTGACACCCGAAGCTATGCATGCGGCTCTGCAGGTCTTGTCGAAGTTCAGGCGTTTGGCCGAATCGCATCGCGTCGACGAAGTCATCGCCGTCGCCACCAGCGCCGTGCGCGAAGCCGAGAACGGCGGCGAGTTCCTCAAGGCGATCACCAACCAGACCGGCATCCGGCCGCGCGTCATTTCGGGCACCGAGGAGGCGCGCCTGATTCATTCGGCGGCGGTCTACGGCGTCAGCGTGCCGCGCGACGTCGCCGTGGTCATCGACATTGGCGGCGGAAGTGTCGAGGTGACGCGCGGCGCCGGCGCCGCCGTCGAGCTCGGCCGCAGCTTCAAGCTCGGCGTCATCCGCCTGACCGAACGCTTCGTGAAAAACGATCCGCTGGAACCGCGCGACGAGCGGAGGCTCGTGCGTCACATCCACACTGAAATCGGAAAGTATCTTCAGCAGATCAACCGTGCCGGGTTCGACCGCGTCATCGGCACGTCGGGCACGATTCTGAGCCTGGGCGCCGTCGCCGCGGCGTCCGACGGGCGGACGCCGGGCGCGCCGTTGCGCAACCGCCGTGTGTCGGCGAAGCAGGTGCGTCGCGCGCGCAAAGAGCTCGTGTCGCTCGACCTCGACAAACGTCTGCGGGTGCCGGGACTCGAGCCGCGACGCGCGGACCTGGCCGTGGCGGGGGCCGTGCTGCTCGACGAATTGTTGCGCGGGCTCGGCGCGGACGAGATCACGTTGTGCGACCTGTCCCTGCGCGAAGGCCTCGTGCTCGATTTCATCGCGCGGCACCGGAAGGAGATCGCGCAGGCCGATCGCATTCCCGACGTCCGGCGGCGCAGCGTGATCGAGCTGGCCGAGCGGTGCAACTACTGGCCGGAGCACGCGCAGCAGGTGGCACGGCTCTCGATCGCGCTGTTCGATCAGACGCGCGCGATTCACGGGCTCACCGATCGCGAGCGCGAGTGGCTGGAATACTCGGCCCTTCTTCACGACATCGGCGTCCATATCAGCTATGAGAGTCATCACAAACACTCGTATTACTTGATCAAGAACGGCGATCTCCGCGGATTCGAACCGGAGGAGATCGAAACGATCGCGCTCGTGGCGCGCTATCATCGCCAGGCGACGCCGAAGCGGCGGCACGAAGGATTCGGAGAGCTGCCGCGCCGCGCACGGCGCGCCGTGCGCACGCTCGCGGCGCTGCTGCGGCTGGCCGAAAGCCTCGATCGCAGCCACGCCCAAACCATCACCGGTCTCGAGCTTCACGACCGCGGCGACGACGATCTGCTGCAGGTCCGCACGGCCGGAGACGCCGAGCTCGAGCTCTGGGCCGCCGCCCGTCATGCGGGACCGTTCGAGCGCCTCGCCGGCAAACCCCTTCGCATCGAGGTGAGCGGAAACGTCCATGCTGAACACTCTCACGCAACCGCACGAGTACCCGGGGAAGCTGTTCGTCGTCGAGGGGATCGACGGGTCCGGCAAGACGACGCAGCTGGGGCTGCTGGCGAAGTGGTTGAGCGCCGAAGGGCACCGCGTCTTCGTCACCGAATGGAACTCGTCCGCCCTCGTGAAGGCGGCGACCAAGACCGGCAAGAAGAAAAACGCGCTCACGCCCATGACGTTCAGTCTGCTGCACGCGACCGACTTCGCTGACCGGCTGCTGTACAAGATCGTCCCGCCGCTGAAGGCCGGCATGATCGTCCTCGCGGATCGCTACGCGTACACGGCCTTCGCGCGCGACGCAACGCGGGGCGTGGATCGCCAATGGGTGCGCGAGCTTTACAGCTTCGCGGTGCGGCCCGATCTGTCGCTCTATTTCCGCGTGCCGATCGACGTGTCGGTCGATCGGCTGATGGCGCGGCGCATGAAGCTCAAGTTCTACGAGGCGGGTATGGATCTGGGCTGGAGCACCAACCCGGTCGAGAGCTTCCGGATGTTTCAGGGCAAAGTGCTGGACGAGTATGATCAGCTCGTGCAGGAATTCGGGCTCGAAGTCGTGGACGCGAAAGGCAGCATCACCGAGCAGCAGCGGTATGTCCGGACACTGGTCGCCCAGCACGTCAAAACGAGTCAGGTGGAGATGACCGATGACGAGCCCGTCTGACCCGGACGGCGGGTTGAACGGCGAGGGTCAGGCCGGACGCTACTATGGCCGCGGCATTCCGTATCTCCCAATCGAAGGGTACCCCGGCAAGCTGATCGCCATCGAGGGCACCGACGGAGTCGGCCGAACCATCCAGATTCAACTCCTGCGCGAGTGGCTCGAAGTGAAGGGCTACGGCGTCGTCGAAACCGGCTGGACGCGCTCGCCACTCATGCAGCCGACCATCGAGATCGCCAAGTCGAGCAACACGCTGAACAAGCTGACGTTCGTGCTGCTGTACGCCACCGACTTCGCCGATCGGCTCGAGAAGGAGATCATTCCCGCGCTGAAGGCCGGCTTCGTGGTCCTCTCCGATCGCTACATCTTCACCGCCCTTGCGCGCGCCGGCATCCGCGGCGTCGACCGTCAGTGGCTGCGAACCGTTTACGGCTTTGCGATCGCGCCGCATCTGGTTTTCTATCTCAACGTCGACGTCAAGACGCTGATCGGGCGCGTCCTGGAATCCCGCGGCATGGATTTCTGGGAATCGGGCATGGACCTCAAGCTCGGAGACGATATCTACGACAGCTTTCGCGCCTACCAACTGAAGCTGCTGCGCGAATATCAATCGATGGCCGACGAGTTCCATTTCCGCGTGGTCGACGCGCGCCGGCCGATCGATCGCATTCAGGATGAGCTTCGGCGGCAGGTTGCCGCGTTCCTCGAGCCGACCGAAAAGCCGATCGAGCCCGCGATGACGCGTTGATCGTCTGGAACGTTTACTCGACGCGAATCGCGGAGATCGGATCGACGCGGGCCGCGCGACGTGCCGGAACGTAACACGCGAGTGCCATGACGGCGAGCACCGTCACACTCAACACCACGAACGTCGGCCAGTCGGTCGGTCGGACACCGAACAACATCGTCGTGAGATACCGCGTGAGCAGCAGCGCTGAGGCAATCCCGCACGCGAGTCCCACCGAAGCGATCGTCAACCCTTGTTTCATCACGAGTGCCAGCACCGATGGCACGCCGGCACCGAGCGCCATGCGAATGCCGATTTCAGTCGTGCGCTGCGTGACGGAAAAACTGACGAGACCGTAGAGCCCGACCGACGCGAGCACAATAGCCACCATCGCGAACCCTGAGAGCAGCGTGAGCGTGAACCGTCTCGGCGCGAGCGTGTCGCGGAGCAATCGGTCGAGCGTCTCGACGCCGGCGAACGACACGCGTGGATCGAGGGACCACACGGCACGCTGAACCGATGGGACGATCGACGGCGCATCGCCCGCGGCCCGCACGACGATCGTCATCGACCCGAATGGCACCTGCCGGTGCGGTACGTAGTACGCCGGCGACGGCCGATCGTGCAGTCCACCCTGCCGAACGTCGCCGACGACGCCGACGACTTCACGCGTCGCGACGCCCGCGAAGCTCAGACGCGACGTGATCCGCTTGCCGATCGCGCTTTCGTCGGGCCAGATCCGCCGCGCCATCGTTTCGTTGACGACGGCAACGGGCGGAGAAGTCGGCGTGTCCTGATCGTTGAGAAGGCGGCCCGCGACCAGCCGCATTCCAATCGCCTGGAAATAGCCGGGCGTCACGAACGTCACGAGCGCCGTCGGCTCGTCGCCGGGATTGGGCGGCGGCTGACCGGCGACGGTAAACGGCGGATCCATCTCGGATCCTTCGTGCGAGAGCGGCAATGCCGACGCAGCACCCACCGACAGCACGCCCGGCATACGGCCAACGCGCTGCTCCACTTCGGCGAAGAACTGTGCGCGCCGCTCCGGCTGCGGATAGAAGTCCCAGACGTGCGCCGTCAGGGCGGCGCGCTGATCCACCCGGTAGCCGAGGTCGACGCGCAACAGCGCCGCAAAGCTGCGAATCAGCAGGCCATTGCCGGCGAGCAGGACGACGGCCAGGGCTGTCTGACCGGCGACGAGCGCGAAACGGAAGCGCGCTCCCGCTCCGGACGACCAGCGGCCGGCGCCGCGCAGCGGACGTTCGATCGACCGGGTCCAGAACTGCACGGCCGGTGCGATGCCGCAGAGGAGCGCCGTGACCGATGCAATCGCGATCGCGAACGCGAGCACCTGCGCGTTCAATCCGACTTCGTCCAGCCGCGGAATGTCGGCCGGCGCGAGCTTGACGATCGCCGCCACCGCCCAGTACGAGACGACGACGCCGAGGCTCGCGGCGCACATCGTCAGCACCGCGCTTTCCGCGAGCGTGAGTCGAAGCAAGTCGAGCCACCCCGCGCCGAGCGCCGTCCGCACGGCCATTTCGGGCTGACGTCCGGACGCGCGCGCCAGCAACAGATTCGCGGCGTTGGCGCACGAAATCAGGAGCACACACCCGACCGCGCCGAGCAGGAGCAGCAGAATCGGGCGGACCGACCCCGTGATGTGGTCGAACATCGGCTTCACGAGCATCCCGACGTCCTTGTTCGTGCGCGGGTAGGCCGTCGCGAGTCGATCCGCAATGGTCGACAGCTCGTCGAGTGTCTGTTCGGTCGTCACGCCCGGCTTGGGCCGCGCGACGACGCTGTAATACGTCGACAGCCGCCGGGCACGATCGGCCTCGCCGAAGACTTTGGGGACCCAGATGTCCTTGCGCGCGGGATAGTCGATCCGGGGCGGCAGAACGCCCACCACCTGATACGGCGCACCATCGAGCGTCAGCGTCCGGCCGACGACGGCCGGGTCGCCGCCGAACCGCGTCCGCCAGAGCGCATGGGCGAGGATGACGACGCGCTCCCGGCCCGCTACGTGTTCCTCGGGCAGAAACGTCCGTCCGACGAGCGGGACAACACCCAGCGTTTCGAAAAACCGCTCCGACACGCGCCACGTATCGAGCGCGGCAGGGTCGCCGCTGCCGGTCAGATCCATCCCGTACGGTTCGGCCGCCGCGAGATCGACACGCTGAACCGCATTTCTCCAGTCGAGGAAGTTCGCAGGGGATGGTGCTTCCTCGATGCCCTTGGATTTACTCCATTGCCACACCGTCAGCAGACGTTCGGCGTCCCGGTACGGCAACGGTCGAAGCAGCACGCCTTCGACGACGCTGAAGATCGTCGTCGTCGCACCGATGCCGAGTCCGAGCGTGATGACCACGATGACTGAAAATCCGGGTTCGCGCACGAGGCGCCGGAGGCCGATTCTCAGGTCGCGCATGAGCGTGCGTATTTTCACACGGCGGCCATTGAGGCCGCCGTCATATCACGGCAGTCTCGAGAGAATAGACCGGCGGCAGCCAGTTGAAGATCGTCTCCCAGCGATCGCCGGCGTCGCGGCTTGCGAGAATCTGTCCGCCCTGCGTGCCGACGTAGACGCCCGACGACTCGTGCGCGTCGGCTGTCATCGCCATCCGCATCACGTTGAGGTACGCGTTCGACTGCGGCAGACCGTTCGTCAGCAGCTCCCACGTCTGGCCGCGATTGCGGCTGCGGTAGATCCCGAACCGGCCGTCCGGCGTCATGCGCGCGGCGCTGCCTTCCTCAGGGACGACGAAGATGGTATCGCCGTCGCGGGGCAGAACCGCGAACGGAAATCCAAATCGCGACGGCAGGCCTTCGGAAATATCGGTCCACGAATCGCCGCCGTTGTCGCTGCGGTAGACGCCGCAATGATTCTGCTGGTAGACGACCTCGGGGCGCTGCGGGTGCATTTCCATGTGATGCACGCACTGCCCGACCTCGGGGTACTTGTCGGGCAGGAAGTCGGCGAGCAATCCCGCGTTGCTCGGCGTCCACGACCGGCCGTCGTCGTCCGAGCGAAACACTCCCGCTGCCGACACGCCGACGGTGAGCCGCGACGGCCGTGTCGGATCGAAGACCATCGAGTGGACCATCAGGCCGCCGCCGCCCGGGAACCACTTCTCGCGCGTCGGATGATCGGTCAGTGCCTGCACTTCCCGCCAGCGGCCGCCGTTGTCGTCGCTGACGAACAGCGCACCGGGATCGACGCCCGCGTACAGCCGGACGGGCGCGCGCGGATCGGCTTTGATGAACCAGATGCGGTCGACCGCATGGCCGCGGCCTTCCTCGAACTTGATGGTGCCGGGCGCATCGGCCCATGTGTCACCGCCGTCGTCGGAGAATTGCACGGCGGGTCCCCACCACGAGCTCTTGCCGGCGATCGCGAGTCGGCCGTCGCCGAGGTGCGCGACGTGATTGACCTCGCAGCCCTTCAGATACGGACCCTTGAGCGTCCACGTCCGGCGCGCGGCGTCGGACTCTGCCACGAATCCGCCCTTGCGCGTCCCAATCAACAGCAGTGTTTTCATAGGCTCGACCGTTTTGTCACATCTTATATATGTTGTGTGCGCCCGGTTTTCGCCTGGCCGGACTCCTCGGCGGCTCGGCTGCGACGCGGAGATTTAACACGCCCGAAAAACACGGGTCGAAAGGGGACGTTATCGTCAACCCGTGCTGGAGATTGCGGTTCCCGCCACGCCGCCCTCGTCGGCTGCCGCACCTTCGCCTTCAGGATCGGCCCTGCCGGCCGCGAAGATCGAAGTCAAGGATCTGAACTTCTATTACGGCCCGCGCCGGGTCCTCGAACGGATCGCGCTCGACATCCGGCCGAACGAGGTGACGGCGCTCATCGGGCCTTCCGGGTGCGGCAAGTCGACGTTTCTCCGATCGCTCAACCGCATGAACGACATCGTGCCGGGCGCGCGCGTCGAGGGATCGATTCGCATCGACGGAAACGACATCTACGCGCCGTCGGTCGACGTCGTCGACCTGCGGCGGCGCGTCGGCATGGTGTTTCAGAAGTCGAATCCGTTCCCGAAGTCGATTTTCGACAACGTCGCGTACGGACTGCGGATCAACCGGCTGACGCGGTCGCGCGAGGAGCTGGGCGCGCGCGTCGAGGCCAGTTTGAAGGCGGCGGCGTTGTGGGACGAAGTGCACGATCGCCTGCACACGTCGGCGCTCGCGCTCTCCGGCGGCCAGCAGCAGCGGCTGTGCATCGCCCGCGCGCTCGCGGTCGAGCCCGAGATCGTCTTGATGGACGAGCCGGCGTCGGCGCTGGATCCGATCGCGACGCAGCGCATCGAGGAACTGATCTACCAGTTGAAGCGGCAGTACACGATCGTCATCGTGACGCACAACATGCAGCAGGCGGCGCGCGTCTCCGACGTGACCGCGTTCTTCTGGCTCGGCAAGCTCATTGAAGTCGATCGGACGAACAAGATCTTCACGAACCCTTCCGAAAAGCTGACCGAGGATTACGTCACCGGCAGGTTCGGATAGCACCCGCAAGCACACCGACATGGCAAGCACGGAACGCGTCCGGCATTTTCAAGAGGAGCTCGAACAGCTCAAGGCGCGCCTGCTCGAGATGGGCGGGCTCGCGGAGGAGCAGGTGCGCCTCGCGGTGCAGGGGCTGGTCGCCGGCGACCGCGGCGGCATCGAGCGCGTGCTGACGGGCGATCAGCCGGTCAACGCGCTGCACATCGAAATCGATCAGCGCTGCTTCACGCTGCTCGCGCTGTACCAGCCGATGGCCGTCGATCTGCGTTCGATCGTCGCGGCGGTGAAAATCAATACCGATCTCGAGCGCGTCGGCGATCTCGCCATCAACATTGCCGAAGCGGCGCTGCGGTACACGGTCCACCCGCCCGTCAAGCGCCTGATCGACATCCCGAAGATGGCGACGATCGCGCAAGGCATGCTTCGCGACGCGCTCGACGCGTTCGTGCGCCGCGACACCGCGCTCGCGCAGCGCGTGCTGAACGAAGACGACGAGCTCGATGCGCTCAAGACGCAGATTTTCCGCGAGCTGCTGACCTACATGCTGCAGGATCCCGCGACGATCGAGCCGGCGCTCGATCTGATTCTCATCTCGCGCCACCTGGAGCGCATCGGCGATCACGCCACGAACATCGCCGAGGACGTCATCTTCATGGTCTCGGCGCGGGACGTCCGCCATCACGCCGGCGACCAGGCTTCGGCCTGAAACGTCGCAGCGCAGGCCACGCGAATCCTAGCGGTTGGACCGGCGCCGAGCTTCCGGCAGGAGCGGGTCCTCGGTGGAGTTCCCGCGCATCTCGGCGTAGGCGCGATACGATTCGGCAAATCCCGCGTTGTGCAGCGCCTCACGCACACGCCCCTGGTAGTAATACACCGGCGGGAAGAATCCGTACGTCGGCTCCTCGTCCATGAACAACGCCAGCGCTTCGCCGCGCCGCTTCAGGCAGCGATCGAACTCGGAATCGGCCTGCGTGAATGCGCCGGCCTCGAGATAGGCGCGTCCGAGATCGAAGTGACCCATCCACGTGTCGAGAACGGCATTGGCTTCGGTGAACGACTTGATCGCCTGACGCGCGTCGCCGCCCTGCAGTGCGGTTTCACCCTCGAGGATCTTGGCATACGCCTGCGGCTCCGCCTGCAGCTCTTTCGCAAGGCTTGCGGCCAGTGTGCGCGACTTCTCGACTGAGCCGGCGTCGAGGAAGATTCGGGCCGTGAGAAACCTGATCTTGGCCACGCCACTGTTTGCGAGCGCTTTGTCAGCGGCGGCGGTCGCCGCGCTCTTCTGCCGCCGCAGGAGCTGCGTGTAGGCCAGCGCCGCGAATTTGCTGGCCGCTCGATCCGGATCCTTCGACGCGAGGTCGGCGGCCGCACCCTGGGTGAAAATCCGCGCAGCATCCGCCAGCCGTCCCTCATACAGCGCCAGATCGCCCAGACCAGACGCCATGTACGAGGCGCCCAGCTCGTCGATCTTTCCGAGCGTCTGAAATGTGTCGTTGGCCTGCCGGACCTGTCCCTGTCCCATTTGCGCGAAGGCGATGGCGAGCAGACCGAAGAGCGTCGGTGCTTCCATCGCTCGCGCCTCCTGCTCGGCCGCCTGGAATTCGCCGTTGTACGCGGCGTATTGTGCCAGGTTCTCCCGATAAAGCGGACGCTTCGGCAGAATCTTCACGACCTGCCGCATCTCGTCGACCGCCTTCGGCATGTTGCGCATGTGCGTGAGGCAGAGGGCGAGATTGTTGCGCGCGGATGCGTCCGCCGCATAGCGCGCAATCAGGTCGCTGAATTCCTTCACGCACGGCTCGTAATCGCCCGTGATGTAGTAAAAGAGCCCGCGCGTCCTGTATCGCTCGCGCTCGGTCATGCCGTCCAGATGGCTGACCGCTTCCTTGATGTACTTCGCAGCATCCTGCTGCCTGCCGAGATTGTTCGACGAAATGGCCATGCCGGCGTGCGCGAGGCCGAAGTTCGGGTCCTTCTTGGCGGCACTTGCAAAATGTCCGAACGCTTCCTCGAATCGGCTGTTGGACATTGCGTTGGCCGCGTTCGCATAGTCGCGCACGACCTCCAGCGACGTCGCGGAAAGCGTTTCCATCGTGAACCGCTGATCCGCTTCCGAGGTGTCGTCGCCCAACGCCTCGCGGACCGAAGCCGCCAGCTTCGTCGCAACCGCGAGTACCTGATCCTTGCCCGACGCCCGGTCCCGCACGGACGTGATCGTGTTACCGGTCACCGCCTGGATCGCTTTCACCGACACCTCGAATCGGCTGCCCTGACGTTCCACCGAGCCGGCGAGCACGACCCCGAGCCCCTGCTTCACGGCGATCTCCTGGGCGGCCCGCTCATCGAGGTTCTGCGGCGGTTTCACGCCGAGGCTACGGCTGATCCCGCTGCGATCGTACGCGCTGACGAAGCCGGCGCCTTCCAGCGCGAGCTTCAGCATCGGCTCCAGGACGTGATCGAACGTCGAATCGCCCGTGCTGTTCTGAAAGTCGGCAATCAAGACCGAGACCGGCTCGTGTTGAACGGGCACCGGCGCCGCGCGACTGGCGACGAAATACGTGCCGCCGATGATCGCCACGACGAGAACCGCCGCGGCCGCGAGGACGCGCTTGCTGACGCGCGCCGGCTCCGGAATCAACTCGCCGGCGTCGTCGAGCCGCGCGAGCGCCGCCGACAATTCCGCGGTCGTCTGAAAACGAGCCGCGGGATCGATCGCCACGCAGCGGGCGACGAGCGCAGCGACCGGCTCGGGGATCGATTCATCGAGCGCGCGCACGGACGGCACGCCGCTGGTGACGCGCTGCTTCATCGCGTCGATCCGCTCCTGCGCGCTGTTCGACGGCACCGCGCGCAGGCCGACGAGCATCTCGTACAGAATCAGGCCGAACGCGTAAATGTCCGCGCGGGCGTCGACGGCCTCGCCCTTGCTCTGCTCGGGCGCCATGTATTCGAGCGTGCCGACGACGTTGCCGGTGGCCGTCTCGTCGCGCGACGCCGAAATGCCGAAGTCCATGATGAGCGCCAGGTCATCGGCGCCGACCATGATGTTGGGCGGCTTCAGATCGCGGTGCACCACGCCCGCATCGTGGGCCGCTTCGAGACCCGCGACAATCTGCCGCGCGAGGTGCAGCGCGCGCGTGATTGGCAGCTTGCTTTCGCGGCGCAGCGCCGTGCCGAGGTCGTACCCCTGCACGTACGACATCGTGATGTACTTGACGCCGTCGATCTCGCCGAGGTCGTGAATGCGGACGACGTTCTTGTGGGTGACCTGCCGCGCCAGCAGCAGCTCGTTCTTGAATCGCTTCTCGGCTTCGGCGGACACGCTGCCGCGCCGCCGATCGGTCCGGATCACTTTCACCGCGACGGCGACGCTCAGCTCCTCGTCCCACGCTTGATAGACCGCGCCCATGCCGCCCGCGCCGAGGAGCTTGATGATGTGATATCGGGGGCCGAAGGCCTGGCCAACTCGCAGCGGACCGGCTATCGGAGCCGACGGGACATCGCCCCCCGTCGGCGCGGCCGTTCCCGACGACGTCGTCGCGCCAAAGGTCGCGCCCGGCGGCAGCCCGGTCGTGTCGAAGGGAACGACCCCCGTCGCGACCGTAGTTTGGGCGAACGCCGCACCACAGGACGCACAGCGGCCCGACACGAGAGACGACAACTGGCCGCAACGGGGACAAACCATTGCAAGTTGATGAGGTGGCGTTAATTATTGCCCGGCCGCGGGCCTCTGCCAAGCCTCATCTTGGCCCCCGCTGGCTAAAAACCTGACCTCCACGAGCGTTGTCGGTATCGGCGGCGCGGGCAGCGCAACCCTGAAGGGTGGCGCTCCCCCCGCACGCTGTTCTAGTCTCGTCCGCACGTCGGGCAATTCGGGATGATCGGACAGACGGCCGAGAAACTGCCGGCCTTGATCATCACGAACGAATCCAACACCGCATCGCCGGCGTCAGCCACCGCCAGCTTCAAGTGATACGTGACGTTCGGCGTGATATTCGCCGAGATCGAAAACACCTTCGTGAAG
>Ga0114129_10001983_pt1 | contig 28008 bp, 24 predicted proteins | sample RhiMetdeltSRZDD1_FD_80071 | JGI IMG/M metagenome (GOLD analysis project Ga0114129, IMG submission 80071) | Populus rhizosphere microbial communities from Tennessee, USA - Rhizosphere MetaG P. deltoides SRZDD1 (version 2) (version 2) | ecosystem: Host-associated > Plants > Roots > Rhizosphere >... | reverse complement strand
CCCGGGGGCCCCGCGGACAAGGCGGGTCTCAAGGTCGGCGACATCATCACGAAGTTCAGCGGCACGTCGCTCGCCGCCGTGAAGGCGGAAGACGACGATCAGTCCGGTCCCGGGAGGAAGTTGGTCGAGCTTGCACGGCAGCTCGAGCCCGACGACACGGTGAAGGTCGAGTTTCGCCGGGGCAATGACACGAAGGAGACGACGCTCGTCGCCGCGGACATGGGCGGGAAGTTCCAGATGGAGATCCCCGGGCCACCGGAGATCGCCTGGGGCCCGATGCTCGGGATGGATCGCTTCGAGATGTTCGGCTCACCCTGGGGCGCTCTCGAGCTCGTGAGTCTCAACTCCGACTTGGGCGAGTACTTCGGCACGAAGGACGGTGTCCTCGTAGTGAAGGCGCCCGCGGACTCGACGCTCCCCTTGAAGGGCGGCGACGTGATCACGTCCATCGGGGGGCGGAAGCCCGCGAACCCGTCGCACGCGATGCGGATCCTGCGCTCGTACGAGAAGGGCGAAACCGTGTCGATCGAGATCCTGCGCAAGCAGAAGCGCATGACCTTGTCCTGGAAGGTTCCGGCGCGCGAGGACCGCATGATGCGCATGCACGAGGAGCACGACGATCACGAGGATCAGAGCGGCCTGCGAGTGCTGCACCTGCGGCGCCGGCTGCACCTGCAGCGCGTCTGAGGAATTCTCGCTGGTGGAACGGAACGGGGGCCGCGGACGACGCGGCCCCCGTTGTGCATGTCCCGTGAAGGCCGCTCAGGACGCGCGTCGCGCCGGCAGGACCTGGTCGAAGGCGGTGAATTCGAACGGTTTCGGCACGCAGGGCCGCCCGGTGGAAGCGAGGAAGGTGCGCACGCTGTCGTCCACCAGCTGCCCGGTCGTGAAGATCACGCGCTCCGCATAGGACGGGTCGCGGGCCTTGAGCTCGCCGAACAGCTGCTCTCCCGACACATCCGGCATCCGCATGTCGATGATGACCGCATCGAACGCGTCCTCGCGCATGCGGGCGAGCGCCTCGCGGCCGCTGGCGGTCGTCTCCACCTCGTGGCCTTTGCCCGAGAGGTAGCGCTGGAGTGCCACCCGGACAGAGGCCTCGTCGTCCACCACGAGCACATGCAACCGGTCGGCGATCGGGTGCGAGGCCGGGGCGCTCGGGAACTCGCCGGTCGGGCGCGGGGCCACGATCGGCAGCTCGATCACGAACCGGGCGCCCCCCTGGGGGGCGTTCTCCGCCCAGATGCGCCCCTCGTGCTCGCGCACGATGCCCAGCGAAATGGAGAGCCCGAGCCCCGTGCCTGAGCCCGTGGGTTTGGTAGTGAAGAACGGGTTGAAGATGCGCTCCAACAGATTGGGCGGGATGCCGGGGCCCGTGTCCTCGACCTCGATCCGGATCAGGTCGCCGGCGCGGCGGGTGCGAATCGTGAGGCGCTGCTGGTCCCGCTCCGCCCGCTCCATCGCCTGCTCGGCGTTCGTGATCAGGTTCAAGAACACCTGTTGCAGCTGGTGCGCATCGGCCATCGTCTCAGGGGACTGCTCATCGTAGTCCCGCTGCACGTCGATGCCGCGCACCCGCAGCTCGTAGCCGCGCAGCTCGAGGGTGTCGTCGAGCACCTGGTTGACGGACGTCGGGGTGCGCTCCGGCTTGTGCTGTCGGGCGAAGGTCAGGAGGTTCTGCACGATGCGCGACGCGCGCCGGGCCTCCGCGTAGATCATCTCGGCGGCCGTTCGCTGATCGGGCGGGAAGCGTTTCTCGGACAGCAGCAGCTGGGCGAAGGCGGAAATGCCGGCCAGCGGGTTGTTCAGCTCGTGCGCCACGCCCGATACCAGCTGCCCGATCGCGGACATCTTTTCGGACTGGATCAACTGCTCCTGCAGCATCTTTTGGTCGGTGACGTCGCGGATCACGCACAACACTTCCTCGTCGAGCCGCGGCGTCGAATAGGTGACCTGAATCGTGCGGACGTCGCCGTCCTTCCGATAGAAACTCGTTTCGAACAGGCCGGTCTCCCCGGCGAGCGCCTTCTGGAAGTGCGCGAGCGCCTTGGGGAGCTCGTCGTCAGGCAGCATGGGGGCGAACCATTGGCCCACCAGCTCTTCGCGGCGGTAGCCGGAGATGATCTCAGCGGCGTGGTTGAAGGTGGTGAAGCGGCCGTTCGCGTCGAACGTCGCGATGGCATCCGACGCCGACTCGAACAGGTTGCGGTAACGCGCCTCCGACCGCGCGAGGGTGTCCTGCGCCTGCTTCTCTTCGGTGACGTCGCGCAGCGTCGCCACCGTACCGAGCAGCTCGCCGTCGACCACCAGAGGGGTCGTCGATACGGCGACGACGCGCTCGTTCCCCGCCGCGCTGACGATCGTCGTCTCGTATCGCTGCTCTTCGCCCTCGACCGCGCGGTGCTCGCGCTCCGCCACGTGTTGCCGCTCGGCGATGAGGACGAGGTCGTCGATCGGCGTCCCCGGGAGGTCCTCGAGCGGCCGGCCGAACAACTCCGCCGCCGCGCGGTTGGCAGTGAGCACATGCCGATCCACCCCGGTCACCACCACCGCGTCCGCGAGGGCGGCCACGATTTCGACCGCCACCCGCAGCGGATCGAACGCCCGGCGTTTGAGGGTCGCGTTCGGGGAGGGCGGCGGCGGCCGCATGCCCCGCGTCGGCGAAGCACGCCTGCCTTTACTCATGAACCGTACGAGGCCACCATGGCTTCTTTCATCAGACCGAGACTCTTCAGCGCCGAGTCGGTGACGCTCTGCGGCGCTTCCCCGCGCGTGACGCAGCTCTTGATGATCTCGAGGGCGTGGACCGGATGCTCGTCGTCGTACTTCGCATGCTCCTCGAGCCACCAACGCCCGCGCGGCCCGATCTTCTCGTTCTTGGCGAGACCGCGCAGCGCCTTCTCCGAGATCTTCTGCGCCACGCCCTCGACCGCGTAGTTCGTCGCCGACACCGCCGCGCCGAACGTGGCGCCTCGGCACATCTCGGTCAGGTAGCCGTGGAATTCCTTCACTTCGGGAATCATCGGCTCCGGAATCTGGAAACGCTCTTTCGGGACGTTAAAGCCGTCCCCCATCGCGCGCCACATGGCATCGTGACGCTTTTCCACGCGGATGTTGTCGCGGAAGAAGACCTTGCCGTCCTCCGGCGAACGGTCCAGCAGCATCTGCAGCCACTGGGGGAAGTCGCGGATGATCGGGTAGAAGTTGACGAGGAAGTTCTGGATCCGGCCGTCCACCAGTTGGTTCTCGGAGGCGTCCACAATCACGCGAGTGTCGAGGATTGCCTCGCGGCTCGGATCCAAAACGGCATCCAGGTCGGCCACCCATTTTGGGTGGGGGGTCACCTGTACGGACATCGGGTCTCCTCCCAGGGCGCTCGAGCTATGGAAAAAGGGGTCTCGCGCGGGCTCCAAATGTAGCGCCGCGGCTCATCTGCACAAGTTCATGCGGCCTTATAACTTGTGAGATTGCGACCCGGATGGCTGTGAGCGTCATTACCGCACGATGCCCCTCACCGGTTGACACGATATATCGTCCAGCAATATCTTGGCGTTACATCGCACACGAGGAAGAGAGGTATGACTCGGCATTTCGGCTGGAACGCATTCGCCTTCGGCTTTGGACCCCGGGGGTTCTGGGGAGGCCCACGCGGAGGGGGCCGACGCCGCCAGTGGTTCGAATCGGGGGACATGAAGTACGTGATCCTCAAGCTCTTGAAGGACAAGCCGCGCCACGGCTACGAGGTGATGAAGGAGCTGGAAGACCAGATGCACGGCTGCTATTCGCCGTCGCCGGGGACGGTCTACCCGACCCTGCAGTGGCTCGAGGACGAGGGGCTCGTGGTCGCGAAGGACGTCGAGGGAAAGAAGGTCTACGAGATCACAGACGCGGGGCGCAAGTTTCTCGACGAGCACCGCGACATGGTGGACGACATCTTCGAGCGCGTGCGCGAGGCAGTGGACCGCACGCTCGGCGGCGCGATGGGCGACGTGAATCGCTCGCTGGGGCGGCTCGTGAAGGCGGTGTATCGCACCGGGTGGAAAGCGCGTGACGAGGCTACCCGGCAGCGCGTGGTGGAGATCCTCGACCGGGTGGTGGGCGAGGTGGAAGGCCTGGTGAGCTGAGCGAGCTCCCAGGTCGGGCGTTCAGCCGCCCGTGCCGAGCTCCGCTTGATGCTCGATGACCCGTCCGACCAGGCCGTAGCGTCGCGCTTCTTCGGCGGTCAGCCAGAAGTTGCGCCGGGTGTCCTCCTCGATCCGCTCTAGGGGCTGTCCGGTCTGCTGCGCGAATTCGCGGTTCAGCCGGTCGCGCATCTTGAGAATCTCCCGCGCCTCGATCTCGATGTCGCTGGCGGACCCGCCGGAGCCGCCCGCCGGTTGGTGCAGCAGAAAGCGCGTGTTCGGGAGGCAGTAGCGGTCTTCCCGGGGCACCGCGACGAAGATCAGGGCCGCGATGCTCGCGACCCAGCCCGTGCCGACCATGCGCACCCGTGGGCTCAGGAAGCGCACGAGGTCGTGAATCGTGTCCCCCGCTTCTACGTGGCCGCCCTGGGAGTTGATGAACACCGTGATCTCCTCGCTCGACTCCCCGGCCAGGGCGAGCAGCTGTGCCATCACGCCCGCGGCGACGCGCTGAGTGATCTCGCCACTGATGATCACGGTGCGCGCGCGAAACAGCCGCTCGGCGATGAGGTTGTAGGGCGGCGCGACAGACGGATCGAGGGGCGTCAATTCTTCCATCGGCTCTCCGAGGTTGGTGGGCGTCCCTGGCATCGGATCGTCTACTTCGCGGCCCGCCGGCGCTGCCGTAGCTCCTCCAGCGCCCGCGCCACGTATACCCGCGTCATCTGCTTTCGCCATGACAGATCGAAGTCGGTGTTGTCCATCGGCTTCGCGGGGCGGTATGCCGCGTCCGCCGCGGCCGCAATGGCCTCGTCCGACAGGTCGGTTCCGGCGAGCGCCGCGCCGGCCTCGGGGACTTCCTGCGGCCAGCTCGCGACCCCACCGAGCACGATCCGCGCCTCCACCACCCGCCCCCCGCTCCCCGCTCCCTGCTCCCATTTAGTCCACGCCGCCACGCCGAGCACCGGGAAGTCGAACGACCCACGACGCCGCAGCTTGTGATACACCGCGTCCCAGCCATCGGGGGCGGGGAGTCGCACGGCGGCGAGGACTTCGTCCGGCTGCTTCGTAAGGTAATTGATGCCGTCGTTGTGATAGAACCGCGCCGCGGGCACGACACGCTCGCCGCCGGGGCCGACGAGCAGGTAATCCGCGCCCAAAGCCATCATCACCGGAGCCACATCAGACGAGTTGACGGCCCAACAGCGCGGGGACGAGGGCGCCACCCAGCAGATGTGCCCGTCTTTCTTCATGCAGAAGTCGATCGCTTTGCGCCACTCGTACGACTGATTGTAGTAGTTGCAGCGCGTGTCGAGACAGAGATTCCCGCCCAGCGTGCCCATGTTGCGGAGCAGGGGCGTGGAGACGAGCCCCGCCGCCTCCCCCACCACCCCGGCGGTCTGGCGGACGGGCGGACTGGCGGTCAACTCGGTCAGCGTGACGCACGATCCAACAACGCATCCCGCATCCCGCATCTCGCATCTCGTCAGCTCCGGAATCCCCATCAACGAGATCACGGTGCGCGGCTCCTGATGGCGCCGCTTCATGTTCGGATAGAGATCAGTCCCGCCTGCGACGAACATGCCGTCGGCCCCCGCGTCCGCCTTCATGGCGAGCGCGTCCTTCAACGTGCGTGGTTGCAGGTAGGTGAACGCAGGAAGTCGGAGCATGAAAGCGCTCACTGACCCCGGGCGCGAGCCCGGGGATTGCGGGATCGGGTTTTCCCCGGGCTTGCGCCCGGGGTTAGTGGCAGCGCCTTGCCATCGCCGCCCTCCCACGGCGGCGGGACCCGCGTCGGCTCCGGCCACGCAATGTCCGGGAATGCCGTCGGTCCAAACCGTCCCGCTTCACCCTTTTCCTTGCGGCGCAGCGCCTTGAACACCTTTTCGGGGGTGATGGGCACTTCGTCGATCCGCACGCCGACCGCGTCGTACACGGCGTTCGCGACCGCGGGCGGCACGGGGAGCAGCGGACCCTGGCCACACTCCTTGGCCCCAAACGGGCCGTTCGGGTCGGGGTCTTCGACCACGTAGGTCACGACGTCGCACATCTCGAGGGTGGTCGGGCTCTTGTACTCGAGCAAGCTGGGAATCTTGTGGACGACGTTACGATTGCCGCGGTAGGCCATCTCCTCCATGAGCGCCTCGCCCAGGCCCATGTACACGGAGCCTTCGATCTGGCCCATGACGGTAGCGGCGTTGATCGCCCGCCCCACGTCATGGGCGATCCAGATCTTCGGCACGCGGACGATCCCCGTCGCGGGGTCCACGTCCACCTCCGCGACACAGGCGCTGTAGGAGTAGGCGGGCGAGGGACCCACGCCCGCGCCACGGTACTTGCCGGCGGACGGCGCCGGCGTGTAGGAGCCCACCGTGCCGATGGTCCCCTCCGCCGCCTCCGCGAGCTGCACCGCCTCGGCGAACGTGAGCCCGCGCGCGGGATCCTGCACGTCGAACACGCGCCCTTCGGCGAAGGTGACGCGCTCGACCGGGGCCTCGAGCTTCTTCCCGGCGTGCAAAGCAATGACGTCGCGGGCGCGCTCGGCCGCCTGGATCGCCGCGTTGCCCGTCATGAGGGTGACCCGGCTCGAGTAGCTACCCAGGTCCACCGGTGTGAGATCGGTGTCGCCGGTGACCACGGCGATGTCGAACGGGTCGAGGCCGAGCACCTCGGCGACGATCGTGGCGAGGATCGAGTCCGAGCCCTGGCCGATCTCGGTCGAGCCGCAGAATACCGTGACCCCGCCGCCGCGATCGCACTTGAGCTGCACGCCCGAGTGCGGCATCGCGTTCCAGTAGATCGGCAGGCCCGCGCCGGTAATGTAGGACGAGCACGCCAACCCGATTCCCTTGCCGTACGGAAGCTGTTTGAACCGCTGCTTCCACCCCGAACCGCGAATCACTTTCTCGATACAGGGCCCGAGGCCCATGGTGCCGATGCGCAGCCAGTTGGCGGTGAGGGAGTTGGGGGGGACCAGATGCTTGAGCCGGAGCTCGGCCGGATCCATGTCGAGCTGCTCGGCGATCTTGTCGAGGTGGACCTCGAGGGCGAAGCGCGGTTGGGGAGTGCCGTGGCCGCGCTTGGGCCCGCAGGGCGGCTTGTTGGTGAACGCCCGTGCCCCTTGGAACCTGTAACGGGGAACGTGATAGGTGACAGTTTGCAGCGCCCCCGTGTAATAGGTGCTCGCGACGCCGTAGGACCCGTAGCCGCCGCCGTCGAGCAGCGACTTGAAGTGCATGGCGGTGATGGCGCCGTCCCGCTGCACTCCCGTCTTCACCCACATGAGCGTGGGGTGGCGCCCGCGATGGCAATAAAACACTTCCTCGCGCGTGAGGGTGATCTTCACCGGACGACCGGTGAGCATCGCGAGCTTCGCCGCGACGATCTCATGACTGAAGGGATCGCTCTTCCCGCCGAAGCCCCCCCCGTTCGGGCACGCGATCACGCGGATGCGCGCCGCCGAGAGCTCCAGCACTTTGGCGAGCGCCCGGTGCACGTAGTGCGGTGTCTGGGTGGCGCTCCACAGCGTGAGCTTTCCGTCGGCGGACCAGTCGGCCACCGCCGCATGCTGCTCCATCGGCAGGTGGGTGCTCCCCTCGAAGAAGAACAGGTCCTCGCGCACGATGTCGGCCTGCGCCAAGCCTCGCTCGACGTCGCCGAATTCGAGATCGATCAGCTTGTGGATGTTCCCGGCGTCGGCATAGTCGTGGATCGCCGGCTCAGGGTGCTCGACCGCGTCGAGCGCATCGGGGAACGCACGCAGCACTTCGTACTCGACGGCGATCAGGTCGAGCGCCTGGGTGGCCGCTTCTTCGGTGGTGGCTGCGACCGCCGCCACGGGGTCGCCCACGAACCGCACCTTGTCGAGCGCCAGGGCGTGCTCATCCTGGCTCACGGGGAGGATGCCGAACGGAATCGGGAGGTCCTTCCCCGTAAGGACCGCCTTTACGCCCGGTACGCTTGCGGCGCGGGACGGGTCGATCGAGACGATGCGAGCGTGGGGGTGGGGGCTGCGGAGCAGCTTGGCGAAGAGCATCCGGGGCAGGAACAGGTCGTCGGCGAACCGCGTGACACCTGTGACTTTCGCGGTCGCATCCACCTTGCGGTGGGCCTTTCCCACCACTCGGAGCCCCGAGGGTTTCTTACCGGACGCCATACAGGGTCTCCGGCGCCGGCTTCGCGTCCTCTCCGCGCATGCGAGCCGCCGCCAGCTCGACGGCTTCGTAGATCTTGATGTAACCGGTGCAGCGGCAGAGGTTGCCCGAGAGCGCCTGCTTGATCGCGTCGCGCGTCGGACGCGGGCTCGACGCCAGCAGTGCCTCGGCGGCGAGAAGGAACGCCGGTGTGCAATAGCCGCACTGCGCCGCGCCGAGCTCGGCGAACGCTTCCTGAAGGGGATGAAGCGTGCCGCCGGCCGCCATCCCCTCGACCGTCTTGACCCGGCGCCCGGCGCAGGCGAGGCCGAGCACCAGACAGGAGAGGACCGGCGTGCCGTCGAGCAACACGGTACAGGTGCCGCACTCGCCCAACTCGCAGCCGTGCTTGGTGCCCGTCAGCCCCGCATCCTCGCGCAGCACCTCGAGCAGCGTCTTGTGGGGCGCGAACGCGACCTCGACGGGCTCGCCGTTCAGCTCCAGCGCGATTTTCGCTTTGGCGTCGGCCATGGTTCCGAAACGTAATCTTGATAACCGCGTGGTGGGACACCAGCTTTCCGCCTCCAACGAGCGACCGGTGCACCATGGCGGACAGGCGGAGGGGCGGAAAGGCGGTCGGAAGAGCGGCGCTATCGGTCGTGGTCCTGCTGTCCGCCCGTCCGCCCGTCCGGCTGCCCGCCCAGGACTACCGCGCCCGCGCCGTCGCCATCCTCAAGACCGTCCCCTTGATCGACGGCCACAACGACCTGGCCGATGCCATCCGGGCACGCGGCGGGCTCGACTCGGTGGACGTCGCCGTGCTCCAGCCGAAGCTCATGAGCGACATCCCGAAACTCCGCGCGGGCGGAGTGGGAGCACAGTTCTGGGCCGCCTATGTTCCCGTCACCACGATCGATTCCGGGCCGCACCCGGCGGTGTACGCCCTCGAGCAGATCGACCTGATCAAGCGGTTGTGTGCGAAGTATCCTCGCGACCTCGCCTTGGCTCGCACCGCGGACGACGTGGAGCGAAACTTCAAGGCGGGCAAGGTCTCATGCTTGATCGGGATCGAGGGCGGGCACGCCATCGAGAACTCGCTCGGCGCGCTGCGGATGTTCGCGGCACTGGGCGTCCGCTACATCACACTCACCCACTGGCGGAGTCTCTCGTGGGCCGCGGCTTCCACCGATACGGCACGGCGCGGTCTCTCGGCGTTCGGCCGGGACGTGGTGCACGAGATGAATCGCCTCGGGATTCTGGTCGATCTCTCGCACGTCAACGACGCCACCATGTCGGACGCCCTCCATGCCACGCGTGCACCTATCATGTTCTCGCACTCCTCGGCGCGCGCGCTTACGCATCATGCGCGGGATGTGCCCGATTCGATTCTCAAGCTGGTGCGGGCCAATGGGGGCATCGTGATGGTGAACTTCAATCCCGGCTTCGTTTCGGAAGCGGTGCGGGTCTACGAGGACAGCACAGAAGCCCGGGTGCACGCCCTGCGTGCGAGCGGTGCCGACGCAACCGTAGTGGCCGATTCGCTCAAGGCGTGGACGGCGCGCGCTCCGAAGGCGACGCTCGCGCAGGTCGCGGACCACATCGAGCACATCCGCGACGTGGCGGGGGTGGATGCAGTCGGGCTCGGCTCCGACTTCGACGGCATCACGGAGGTGCCCATGGGGCTCGAGGACGTGTCGAAGTTCCCCGATCTGCTCGCGGAGCTCTTGCGGCGGGGATGGAGTGAGCAGGACGTGAGAAAAGTCGCCGGGCTCAACGCACTGCGGGTGCTGCGAGCAGCCGAGCAGGTGGCGGCGGGGAGATCCGTGCCGTAGTTCGCCGCGCCAGCGCCTCAAGCATTCCGTAACTCCTCTCCAGCAGTGTTGCGTCGTCGCCGCAGTGGCGCGCCGCGCTATTGCTTTCAAGCTACGGCACCGGGTTTGCACGCCGGGCTCGGCTGACGGGGCTCCGTGCCCTCAGACCTCACCTGAAGATGCGAACCGCTGCAGCGCCGCCACACCGACCTCACCTTGGCACTCCTCGTGTGTCTGTCGCATACCCACGTGCAGTTCTCTTCTTAGGAGGAGGACGATGCGAACACTCCAAAGAGCTGCGGCGGCGCTCATCTATCCCACGATCCTGTGTTTCGGGGTTGCCTGCGAGCGGACGGACACGCCGACGGCGCCCCGTGTGGAGGCGACCGTCGGAGGCCCGACCTGCAACGTTCCAGCGGAGTATGCAACGATTCAATCCGCGGTCAACGATCCCGGTTGCGCCACGATCCTGGTGGCCGCGGGGACGTACCCCGAACTCGCCCCAGGCCCTCTGACAATCAACAGGACCCTCACGCTGCTAGGTGCGCAAAACGGCGTGGATGCTCGTAGTCCACGCGGGCCGGAATCGATCATCGCTGACATTCAGGGAACGAGCGTCCATGCCAACAACGTCGTGATCGACGGATTCACTATACAGAATAGCACGGTCGCGGCCTTCACGGGCTTCGGCATCTTCCTGAATCCGGGGTTCAGCGGCACGCAGATCCTGAACAACATCAACCAGGACAACATCGTCGGCATCGGCCTCGCGAATGGAAGCGGTTCTCAGGCACTGATCCAGCACAACGTGATTCAAAACAACAATCTGCCCGGCGGCGCTGAGGGTACCGGGATCTACACGGACGAGTTCGTCGGCGGCCCGACAGTCCAGAACGTCGTCATCAAGGAGAATACCTTCAAGGGTAACGTGGATGCGGGCATCGATGTCAGCAACACGGACCCCGCAGGCGGCGCCTTCAACCTAGACGTCTCCACGAATTTGTTCGACATGAACGGTCGAGCGGTCGTGCTCTTCAACACCCATATGTCGACCATTCACAACAACAGAGTCACCAACAGCATATTCGTTGGGAGCGCGGCCATCCGTCTCTTCGACAACAACACCAGTCTCAGCATCACGAGCAACGATCTCGTGAATGGGCTCGGCCATGCCATTCGGCTGAGCTTTTTGGGAGCCGTGGGCGGGCCGAGTTCGGGCGTGGTGATCAACGAGAACAACATCGGCACAGTAGGCTCCACGAGCTTCACTCTCGACGGACTGCTGGTTGATCCCCCGCCGATTAGTGGCCACGTCGGCACGGTCAACGCGGAGTGCAACTGGTGGGGTTCATCCACGGGTCCGACCGACCCAATCAACAACCCGGGTGGGACTGGTGAGGAGGTGGTCGGCGATGCCGACTACACCCCCTGGCTCACCTCGCCCGCGCCGAGTGGAGCGTGCGTCGGTGGGGTACCCTCTACTCCTGGAAAGGCAACCGGCGGGGGCCAGATCGACGGAGACCCTGTCTTCGCGATCGACGGTGTGCTCCTGTCTCTGCCCGCTCTGATTCCGAGCCTGGCCGACCCCCAATCACAGGCCAGCTTCGGCTTCGTTGTGAAGTGCTGCTCGACGTCAGGGAACTTGGAGTACAACGACCATCAGGCGGACGTACGGATTAAGGCCCAATCCTTTGACGCGCTGGTCATCAGCAGCCCCGGCACTTCCTGCCCGGCGACACCTGGAAGCAAGCACGCCAAGTTCACCGGTACGGCCGCGGTGATCCGGTCGACTGGCACGACGACGGAGCCGCTTACTGTTGACGTGGACGACTGCGGCGAGCCCGGGACTGGGGACAGCTTCGGCATCAAGACCACGACCTACTCGAACGGGCCAAGCACTTTGATCGCGGGCAACATCCAGATCCACTGACAGCGTCGCCCGCGTGACGCGCAGCGGTGAACACCTGTCTCCTGTTCACCCCTGCGCGTCTGTGCGTCTAGCCGCTGCTGGTTCTATTGCCTGTTTCCCTGCTGTTTCAAAGCCTTTCCTGGTCATCTCCCCCCACGCCTGCTTCTGCCGGAACACCGACCAGAACGCCTGGAGTCGCCACCACACGGTGCGCTGCCGGTAGCCAAAGTTCTCGAGCGTCGCGAACAGCAGGAGCCGGCCCAGATCGCCGAGTCGCCGATAGCGCTGGAAGCTTACCTCCTCCAGCACCACGGCCCAGAGCGACAGCAACATCCCGTAGCCCCACGCCACGAGCACAAAGAGCAGCGCGAAGTTGGTGTTCACGGCGCCGAGCAGCAGCCCGCCCAGCGTGATCACGTACCCCACCACCTCGACGAGCGGTGCCAGCATCTCCCCGAACGCGAAAAAGGGCATCGCAATCAATCCCACGCGGCCGTACCGGGGGTTGAAGAGCATGCCTTTGTACTGCCACATGGAGGCGATCAGGCCGCGGTGCCACCGCTCCCGCTGGCGTGACAGGATCCGCGCGGACTCGGGGACCTCGGTCCACGCCACCGGATCGGGAATGAAGGGAATTTCGTAGTCCTGATCGTGCTGCCGCAGATGGCGGTGCAGGCGCACGACGAGATCGAGGTCCTCGACCACGCTCGTCGTGCGGTACCCGCCGATCGCGTGGAGGTATTCCTTGCGGAACAGCCCGAATGCGCCGGAGATGACCAGGCTCCCACCCAGCCGGTTCCAGCCGAGTCGGCCGAACAGGAAGGCGCGCAGGTATTCGACCACCTGCACGCCGGGCAGGAACCGGCGGGGGACTCGGGCGTCGATCACGCGCCCGTCCTTCACCGTGCACCCGTTCGCGACGCGGACCGTGCCACCCACGGCCGCGATCTGGCGGCCCAGCAGGAACGGTCGCGTGAGGCGCAGCAGCGCGTCGGGCTCGATCAGCGTGTCCGCGTCCACCGCGATGACCAGCGGGAACCGGCTGGCGTTGATGGCGGCGTTGAGGGAATCCGCCTTGCCGCCGTTCTCCTTGTCGAGGACGAGCAGGCGCGTGCGAGTACGGGAGCGGTACAAAGCCCGCAGCGGCTTGGTGGCGATCGTCTCCGGGTAGGTGCGCGGCACCTCGTAGAGATCGAACGCGTTCCGCAGCCGCTCCAGCGTATCGTCCTTGGAGCCGTCGTTCACCACGATGATCTCGAAGCTGCGGTACTCGAGCGTCAGGATGGCGGTGACGCTCGCCTCGATCGTGGCGCTCTCGTTGTGCGCGGGGACGAGGATGGTGATCGGCGGTAACGCGTCGCTCTGCATGAGCCGCTGGAAGTCTTCGTCCTCCGCCAGCCGGGTCTGCTCCCAGATCTCGGGGATCGAGAGCACGAGCAGGAGCGCGTAGAAGGAATTCAACACCAGGAAGAAGAGCAGGATGGCGAGGTCGCCGCCGTGGATGACGGCGCTCACGCCGCGTATTCCGCGAGCGCCTGCGGGGAAAGGCCGAGGACGAGCCGCGCCATGTCGCGACTGGGCTCGTGCGCGCCGACCTCCACGGCGAGCAGGACGTTGCGCCCCGCCGCGCCGAAGCGGGTGAGGGCGAGCCCCGCGCGCAACCGCACCCACCAGTCGCCGTCGCGCAGGGCCTGCCTCACCAGCGGCAGGGTGGCTGGATCAGCGATCATACCGAGCGAGCGGATGGCCTGGGCGCGCACGGGCCAGATCCCGTCCTCCGCGAGCAGTCGCAGCGCGGCAACGGACTCCGCGTGGGGGTACTTCCCGAGCGCGCGGGCCACCTGGCTGCGGACTTCCGGATCGCGATGGGTGGCGAGCGCGGTGAACGGCGCGCGCAGGTCCGGATGCTCCAGGCGCGCGGCGAACTCGACCACACGCGGGAGCCGGGGATCCTCACGCCGCGCGAACAGCTGCTGCAGGTGGCGCACCACGGCGGGACGCGCCTTCCTGAGCGCACTCGCGTAATAGGCCTGTACCGTGGGCCCGAGAAACGGCAGCTGATCCAGCGCCGCGGTCACCAGTACGGGACTGGTCAGGCGCTCGAGCGTGGTGGCGGCGGCGATCTGCACGGCGGGATGGTCGTCGCGCAACAGGCGGAGCACCCGGCCGATGTCGTGCGGCGTCGCCGCTACCGAAAGGAAGCGCGCGCATTCGAGCCGTTTCCACCAGCGGGCCGACCGGTTGTTGGTGCGCAGCACGCGTGCCCACCACTGCGTGGCCAACACCCGCGACAGGTCCTGCCATCGCTCGCCAGGCACCCGGGCGGACCAGGTGACGAGCGCGTCCACGGCCAGCGACACGGGCAGACGCGCCAAGGCCTGTGCCACTTCGCCGGCCGGCGCCTGTCCCATCGTCCATTGCTGCATCACCGCGTCCAGCGCCTGCCGGCGTGGCCGTAGTCGGGCGCTGCGACGCAGACGGAACCAGCGATTCAGGATGATCAGGATGATCAGCGCGACGAGCAGGATTCCCTGCGCGACGGCGACGACCCAGAGAAATTGCAGGCTCGTCACCGGCCCCCCCCCACCCAGCGCTTGATCTTCTCGAGCGCCACGCGCAAGCTGATCGGTTTCACCAGATAGTCGAGCGCGCCCGCCTCGAGTCCGCGCAACTGCTCCTCCTCGGTGCCGTGCACCGTGGTGAAAACCACCCGGTAGGTTCCCGGACGCTCCCGGTCCAGGGCGCCCAGGATCGAATACCCGTCCAGGGCGGGAAGGTCGACGTCCAGGAGCAGCAAGGGATGCGTGCCGTGCACATCGAGCGCCAGTAGCTCGCGCAGCGCATCGCGCCCGTTACGATACGCCAAAAACCGATACCCGTGCGCGCGCAACCCGTACTCGAGCAGCTCGGCGAGCGCCGCGTCGTCCTCCACGTAAATCACCTCGGGCACCTCGGCGGCGCCGGCCGGTGGGACGACGGAAGGCTCCACGGGCTTCGGGGGCAACGCGGGAGGGGCGGCGCGCGCGGGCCGCGCCACGGGGCGTTGCGTTGGGGGTCTCGGTAACGGGCGAGGCGGTGAGCCGACCCGCGGCGCGGGCTCGGGCCGGACTGGGGACGGCGCGGGAGGGGCGGCGCTCGCGTCCGGCACTTCCAGTCCGAGCAGCTCGGCCAGCCGCTTGACGAACCAGCGGGCGAGTGAGCCGCGTTCCACGTCCGGTTCGTCGGGTCGGGCGGCCCAATCCTTGACCGTCGCCTCCATGCCCGCCGCGAGGCGTGACGCTTCCATGAACCCGTACGAACCGGCGGACCCGTGCACCTTGTGAGTCTCGCGTCGCAGTGCGTCGATCACGTCGCGGTCGCTGCCGGCGGCGACCAGCCGTTCGGCCAGTCCGGCGAGGACGCCAAGTTGGGCGCGCGCGCTCTCGATGTACTCCGCAACGAGGCCCGGCGGCAGCTCGGGCGGGGGCGACGTGGCGTCGGCAGCCATGGACTACCAAGATGGGGAACCGCCCCGTGAAAATGCCATAGCCGGCGAGCCAACCGAGGCATGATATTGCCCGTCATCGACGACTCGATCGGTCTCTGCCAGACCTGCCGCTGGATGCGGGCGGTGACGACGCGACGCGGCTCCACTTTTTACCGCTGCGGCCGCGCCGACACGGACCCGCGCTTCCCTCGCTACCCGGCGCTGCCGGTGCGACAATGCGTCGGGTATGAGGAGGGACGCCCGGAGAGCGACAAAGGAAGAGAGGAGAGTGGAGCGGTGCCTTAAGCACGAACCGGCGCCCGCCTATTGCGCGGGCGGGCCGGTTTCCCCAGTTTGATTTTTGCGCCCCCTGACACCGCTTACGCTCGAGGTATCTCGTGGCTCAACCGCGTCCCCTGGAGCGCGCCAAGGTCTTCTTCTTCCGCCACTTCGAGCGGATTTTCGTGCTCTTGCTGGTCCTCGCGATGGTCGCGATTCATGCGTTGGTGGAGCAGAAGTTCGCGTTCCTGAGCTTCTACTATCTGCCCATGATCCTCGCCGGGTTCTACGGCGGCCGACGCTTCGCGGTGATGGCGGGCGTGTTCGTCGTTTCGCTCATTTTCTTCTACCAGTACGTGCAGGGCCTGGACATGCTGCCCGGCTTCTACGCCGATGCGCTGCTCGCGCTCGGTCCGTGGGCGGGCTTCCTCATCCTCACCGGCTACGTCGTGGGCGCGCTCGCGGAGCAGCGGGAGGTGCGGCTCGCCGAGGTCAAGAACGCGTACCTGGCGACTCTCGAGCTCCTGACCTACCACATCGAGTCCGCCGAGCGGAATCAGCAGGGGCATTCGAACCGGGTGGCGGATGTGGCGGCGGCAATCGGGCGGGAGCTGCAGCTCACCGATGAGGACGTCGAGAACCTGCGGGTGGCGGCGCTGCTGCACGAAGTGGGGACGCGCGACCAGCGCCTGCTGCGACTCTTATCGCGCTCGGTGACGGGCTCCTCGGTGGGCGTGGCGCGCGCCATGCGCGGCGCCGCCGAGATCATCGGGGAGTACGGGCACTACTACGAGATCGTGGGCGAGGACTGGGACATCGAAGCGCTGCCGCTTCCGTTGACGGTGAAGATTCTCGCCGTGGCGGACGCGTTCGAGACCTTGCAGATGGCAACGCCGGTGCGCCCGGCGTTTCCGAAGTGGACCGCCCTCGAGGAAGTGGAAAAGGGGTCGGGCAAGACGTTCGCGAAGGACGCCGTTCGGGCGCTGCGTAGCGTGGCGGGCCGTCCAGAGGCGGCCGCGCCCGAGGCGGGCTTGAGGGTCGTCTAGGACCCGGGCGGGAGCTCGGGGGCCCGCCGCCCGCTCGCTACTCCCCCGGCTACTCCCACCCCAAAGGCCGCCGCAGTCCAGACCCCCACGGGAAGGAGCACCCCGAGGGGGAGCGCCACTACACTGGCGGCGAGCCCCCCGGCGATTCCCGCTACGAGCGGCGCCGCGGGACTCCGCACCGCATCCACGAAGCGCAGCCGGCGCCGCACGAAGTTCCGCGTGGCCACGAACCCCCCGCCTAGCGCGGCCGCTCCGATCAGCAAGCCCAGCACCATGGTGTATCTCCTTTGTCGCGCGCCCTACGGAACTTGCGCGAGGGCGGTTTCCCCCGCAATTCTCTGCAACCGTTTCCTCGAATCCGGCGTCTAGAGAGTTATGATGACCCGAATTGCCACCGCCACGACCGTGGTGCTGGGACTGTTGTCCGCCTGCCCGCCCGTCCACCTGTCCGCCCAGTCTCTGCGTGTCCCCTACCAGACGTTCACGCTCCCCAACGGCCTCCAGGTGATCGTGCACGAGGATCACTCGGTGCCGGTGGTGGCGGTGAACACCTGGTATCACGTCGGCTCGTCGGACGAGAAGCCGGGGCGCACCGGATTTGCGCACCTGTTCGAGCACATCATGTTCATGGGGTCCCAGCACGTCCCGACCGGCGAGTTCGACCGGCTGCTCGAGGCGGCGGGCGCCGACAACAACGGCTCGACGACCGAGGACCGCACCAACTACTACGAAGATGGACCCGCGAACGCCCTTCCGCTCATGCTGTACCTCGACGCGGACCGGATGGGGTTCCTCCTGCCCGAGATGACGGTGGACAAGGTCGACCTGCAGCGCGGCGTGGTGCAAAACGAGCGGCGGCAGAGTTACGAGAACCGTCCCTACGGGCTCGCGGAAGAGAATATCCTGGAGCGGCTGTACCCCACGAACCATCCCTACCACTGGCCGGTGATCGGCTCGATGGCGGATCTCCAGGCGGCGACCCTGGAAGACGTGCGACAATTCTTCCGGACGTACTATACGCCGAACAACGCGACGCTCGCGATCGCGGGTGATATCACCGCGCGGGACGCGCGCCAGCTCGCGGAGCGCTATTTCGGCGACATCCCCCGCGGGCCCGCCGTGACCCGCACCCCGCCGCCTCCGGTGTCGGTGGCGGGAGTCGGCGCCGTGCTGGAGGACCGCGTCCAGGTGCCGCGTGTGTACGATGCCTGGCACACGGTCAAGGCGTTCAGCGCCGACGATGCCACGCTCGACGTCCTGGCGAACGTGCTCGCCGGCGGCCGGTCGTCACGCCTCTATCGACGGCTGGTGTACGAGCTGCAAGTCGCGACGGACGTCGTGGCGTTCCAGGATGGCGGCCGCATCGACGGCAAGTTCGAGGTCTATGCCACCGCCCGCCCCGGCCACGACCTCGGCGAGCTGCAGCGGGTGATCGACGAGGAGCTGCAGAAGCTCACCGACCAGGGTCCGACGCCGCGGGAGGTGGAGCGGGCCCAGAACACCTTCGAGGCGCAGTTCTTGTCGCGGATGGAGCGCGTGGGCGGCTTCGGCGGCAAGGCCGATCAATTGAACTATTACAACTACTTCGTCGGGACTCCCGACTACTTCCAAAAGGACCTCGACCGCTATCGCCGGGTGATGCCGGCAGCGGTACAGCGCGCCGCGCAGACGTATCTGACCGGTGCTCACCGTGTGGTGCTCAGTGTGGTGCCCCAGGGAAAGCCCGAGCTCGCGGTGAAGCAATGAGGGCGCTTGCGGTTGCCGCGGTGTTCCTGGCCGCCGGTGCCTCCGACCACCTGTCCGCCCAAGTCGACAGAACCAAGCCACCCGCATTGCCGCCTCCCCCGGCACTCAAGCTCCCTGCCGTGCAGACCACGACGCTCCCGAACGGCCTCATGCTCGCCGTCGTCGAGATGCACAAGGTGCCCGTCGTGGACGTCCAGCTCTTGCTCGACGCCGGCGCGGCTCGCGACCCGTCGGGCGTCCCCGGGCTTGCCACCTTCACGGCGACGATGCTGCAGCAGGGCGCGGGCGCGCGCAGCGCTTTGGACGTCGCTGACGAAGCCGCGTTCCTCGGCGCCCAGCTCGGCACGACGGCGAGCTTCGATGGGGCGAACGCCTCGATCCACGTGCCCAAGCGGCGGCTCGAGGCCGGGCTCGATTTGCTCGCGGATGTGGTGCTGCGGCCCAGCTTCGCCGATTCGGAGATCGCACGGCAGCGAGAGCTCCGCGCCGCGCAGCTCGTGCAGCAGCGGGACGAGCCGGTAGCGGTGGCGAACATCGCGTTCCCGGCGATCGTGTACGGTCGCGAGCATCCGTACGGGCACCCGCTGAGCGGCACGGACAGCGCCACCGCCCGGCTCGCGCGTGAGCCCGTCACTGAGTTCTATCGGACGTACTACCGGCCCAACGGGGCGCGCCTGCTGATCGTGGGCGACGTCACGCTCGCCGAAGTGCGCCGGCTCGCGGTCGCCCGGTTCGGCGGCTGGGAGCGGGGCGACGTGCCGGCGTTCCCGAGCCCGCCCGCCCCGCCAGCGGCGGCGCGCACGGTGTATCTGATCGACAAACCGGGGGCGGCGCAGTCCGTGGTCCGAATCGGCCACGTGGGCCCGGCGCGCACGACCCCCGACTGGTTCGCGCTCGAGGTGTTGAACACGATCGTGGGCGGCGCCTTCACCTCGCGCTTGAATCAGAACCTGCGCGAAACCCATGGCTACACCTACGGCGCCTTCTCACAGTTCGCGCCGCGCCGGCTCACCGGGGCGTTCGTGGCGCTCGCGTCGGTCGTGACCGCCAAGACCGACAGCTCGCTCATCGAGTTCCTGAAGGAGCTGCGCCGGATCCGCGACGAGACGGTGACGCCGCCGGAGCTCGCCAAGGCGAAGGCCTATCTCGCGCTGGGCTTGCCAGGGGATTTCGAGACCACGGGCGGCGCCGCGGCGCGATTCCGCGGGCTCCTCGCGTTCGGCCTGCCGCTCGACTACTTCGACCACTACGTGGACCGCATCAACGCCGTCACGGCCGCCGACGTGCAGCGCGTGGCGCGGCAGTACATCGACCCGGATCACTTCGACATCGTGGTGGTGGGCGACAAGAGTCAGATCGAGGCGGGCATCAAGGCGCTGAACGAAGGACCGATTGTGTACCGCGATCTCTGGGGGCAGGAGATCAGGTAATCACCACCGGATCGCCGCGCTCGCCCAGGTGAACCCCGAGCCGAACGCCGTCATGATCAACAGGTCGCCGCGCGTGAGCCGCCCCTCGCACAGCGCTTCGTGCAGTGCGATGGGAATCGAAGCCGCGGTCGTGTTGCCGTACTTCTGGATGTTCACGTAAACCTGGTCGTCGCGCAGGCCGACGGCCTTCTGCACCATCTCGAGGATCCGCAGGTTCGCCTGGTGCGGGACCAGGAGCTTCACATCCGCCGGCGTCACGCCGTTTGCCTTGAGGGCGGTGGCCACCGACTGCGGCATGAGCACCGACGCGAACTTGAAGACCTCACGGCCTTCCATGACGGCGCGGTGCTTCCCCTCCTCGATCAGCTCGGCGCTGATGAAGGGATCGTGCGCCAGGCCTGGGGCGTCGACCCACAGCTTCTCGGCGTGGCGGCCGTCGGCGTAGAGGTGGGTCGAGAGCACACCGCGCCGGGGGTCGTCGGTCGGGCCGAGGATCGCGACCCCGGCGCCGTCGCCGAACAACACGGCGGTGTCGCGACCCCGCGTCGTCCGGTCGAGCCCGCGGGAATGCACCTCCGCGCCCACGAGCAGCACGCGCCGGTACTGGCCGGCCCGGATCCACGCGTCGGCCACCGACAGCCCGTACACGAATCCCGAGCACTGGTTGCGGACGTCGATGGCGGGAATGTCGCTGATCCCGAGCTCACGCTGGAGGAAGACGCCGTTGCCGGGCTCGAAGTGGTCGGGGGTGCAGGTGCAGTAGACGATGCAGTCCAGGTCCGAGGCCTTCATGCCGGCCTTCGCCAGCGCCTGGAGGGACGCCTGTCGTGCCAGCGTGACGCCGGTCTCGCCCTCCGACACCCAGTGCCGCGCCTTGATCCCCGAACGCTGAGTGATCCACTCGTCGGAGGTGTCCATGATCACCGAGAGGTCGTCGTTCGTGACGACGCGCTCCGGAACGTGGAACCCGGTGGCGATGAACTCGGTACGTGTCATCCGTGTTCCTTGCGAGAAAGGGGCGCCGGCAGAAGATTTGCCCCCGACTCGCGGCTTGGCAAGGGAGTTCATGGACCTGACGGTCACTCGGGCGCAGTACGACGCGGTTCGCGGGGCACGCCACCTGCCCGACGTTCTCACGAAGGTCCTGGACGGCGCCACGCGCCCGAAAGGCGACGACCACTACGTCCTGCACCTCACGTACGAGGAAGCCACGGCGCTGAACGAGCTGTGCGCCTGGAACGTGCACACCGAAGCGGGCGGGGGAGTGACGCCGGAATCCAAAGTGTTCGATGATCTCGTCAAGGCAATTCTCACCCATCCGGACTACTAAACGATGAAACGCCTACTGATCGCGCTGGGATGCCTCACCGTTCCCGTTTCCCTTTTCCCGTTTCCCGCTCTTTCCGCACAGAAGCGCGCGATCACCATCGACGACTATCTCGCGCTCAAGTCGGTGGGCAACCCGCAGCTCTCGCCCGATGGGAAATGGGTCGCGTACACCGTCACCGAGCAGTCCCTCAAGGACAACCGCGGTATCACGCGCATCTGGCTCGCGGACGTGGCGAGCGGGGCCGTGCGCCAGCTCACGGCGGGTCCCGGATCGGATCGGCAGCCGCGCTGGTCGCCCGACGGCCGCACCCTCGCCTTCGTATCGACGCGCGAGAACGGCGCGCAGCTGTGGGTGCTCCCGATCGCCGGGGGCGAGGCGCGGCGCGTGACGAGTCTGGCCGACGGCGTGTTCGATCCGCTGTGGCTCCCCGACGGCATGGGGCTCATCGTCACCAGCGACATCAAATGGCCCGCGCAACAGGAAATCGATCGACGCAACGGCGACTTCCCGACCGACGCGCGCCTCTGGACCGGTCTCATGTGGCGGCACTGGGACGACTGGCGCGCCGGCAAGCGCCAGCACCTCTTCACCGTCACGCTCGCGGACGGCAGCACCAGGGACGTGACGCCCGTGGACCATGACGTGCCCACCATCGCGACCGGCGGCGACGGCGACGTGAGCGTCTCGCCCGACGGGAAGGAGATCGCGGTCGCCATGCATGGCGATCCGACGGTCGCCGACAACACGAACGTCGACGTCTACCTGATGGGGCCGGACGGGTCCGGGATGCGGGCGCTGACAGCGGGCCGTGGAGCCGACAATACGCCGCGCTATTCGCCCGACGGCAAGTGGCTCGCGTACCTCTCGATGGAGCGGGCCGGGTTCGAGGCGGATCGACAACGGTTGATGCTGGTTGAACGCGCGGACGGTCGGACCGGCGGCTCGAGCGTCGAAGCGACCAAGGGCTGGACGCTCTCCGTCGGGTCATACATCTGGTGCCCCGATTCGAAGTGCCTCTACGCCGTGGTGGAAGAGCGCGGCCGCGACAACATCTATCGGATCGACCTGCCCTCGTTTCGCCGTTCCCTCGCCCTTGGCGGTGGTGGGGTCAACACCGAAGTGCAGGTGATGCCCGACGGTCGGGGGCTCCTGTACCTGCACCAGAGCAACACCCAGCCCAACGAGATCTGGCTCGCCGGCCGCCAGCTCACGCATCACACCGACGCGGCGCTCGAGGCGCTCGATCTCCGGCCGCTCGACGAGTTCGGCTTCGTGGGCGCGCTGGGAGACTCGGTCTTTGGATGGCTGCTCAAGCCGCCCGGCTTCGAGCCCGCCAGGCGGTACCCGCTCATCTACCTGATTCACGGCGGACCGCAGGGAGCGTGGACCGATTACTGGGGTGCGCGGTGGAATTACGCCCTGTTCGCGTCGCGCGGATACGTGGTGGCCGCGGTCAACTTCCACGGCTCCACCGGCTACGGCCAGAAGTTCACGGACGCCATTTCCCAGCACTGGGGGGATTATCCGTACCAGGACCTCATGAAGGGCCTCGACGTCGTGGCTCGCCTCCCCTACGTCGATTCGACGCGGATGAGCGCGGCGGGTGCGTCGTACGGCGGCTATATGATCTACTGGATGGCCGGGCACACCGGTCGCTTCAAGACCCTGGTGGCGCACGACGGCGTGTTCAATCCGGTGAGCATGGCGGGAACGACGGAAGAGCTGTGGTTCGTCGACTGGGAGTTCGGTGGCACGCCGTACGCGAATCGCGCGCTGTCCGAGAAGTGGTCGCCGTTGAATTTCGTGCAGAACTGGAAGACACCGATCCTGATCGTCCACTCGCAGCTCGACTATCGGGTGGACCTGTCGGAAGGCTACCAGGCGTTCACGGCCGCGAAACTTCAGGGCGTGCCGACCAAGTTTCTGTACTTCCCCGACGAGGGCCACTGGGTGCTGCGGCCGCGAAACCGCCGCGTGTGGTGGGGGACGGTGCTCGACTGGATCGATCAGTACCTGAAGCCCGCGCCCCCCCCGGCCGGGGCCCGCTGATGGACGAGCCCTTCGTCAGGACACTGACTCGGACCACCCTCGTCGCCGGAGGGTTGGGCATTGTGTTCCTGCTCGTTTTCCCGCGGCACGGCTCACTCGCCTCCGATTTCGTGGACACGTTCACCGTGGCCTTCTGCTTCACCTTCCTGGGGCATTACGTGGATCGGTTGTTGCTTGCCTTGCCCGGGATCCGCTCGGGCGTGGGACCGATGGTGCGCGTGATCGGATGGTTCGCCGGGGGCCTATGGTGCGCCGTAATCGCTCGCTGGCTGTGGATCCATTTCGGGCGCGATTTGGGGGAGCTTCCGGGCCTGATCTGGGGTGGAGTCCTGTTGGTGGTGCTCGAGCTCGTTGCCCGACGCAGGGAAGGTGCGTAAGCGCGCCACGACGCTACGACGGTACGTTCTACGAGGGCTTGTGACGTAGCGTCGTAGCGTCGGATCACGACGTCATGGCCTCGTCCAGACGTTATTCCCCCGCCGCACATCCGGAAAATTCTGCCCCGGATCGATCTCGACCCTCACGACCTCGGCCGGCACTTTGCGCTGATAGGTGTAGCGGTTCCCCAGGTGCCAGATCTCGACGGGGAGGCGCACGTCCTCCGTGGCGCCGCTCGCGTAGGTGAGGCGCAGGTCGACGGGCATCGGTAGGCCGCCGGGGCTCGACAGATACAGGAGCGCGCTGGTTCCGGTGGAGTCCGTGCGCGCGCGCACTGAGTCCACCGCCAGGTCCACGACGTCGGTCCGGGAGAACCAACCGCGCCAGAACCACGAGAGGTCCTCCCCGAGCCCGTCCTCCATGGAGCGAAAGAAGTCCGCCGGGGTGGGATGCTTGTACGCCCAGCGCCGGATGTATGCACGGAACGCAGCGTCGAACCGCGCCGTGTCGGCGAGGATGTGCTCGCGCAGCAGATACAGGCCCGTCGCGGGCTTGTTGTACTCCGCCTGTCCCAGGAGCGGCGGCGGCACACGATCCGCCGGGAGCATGGACGGCACGTCGAGGCCGCTGGCAGCGAAGCGCGCCCACTGGGTCGCGTTGCCGCGGTCCCGCGGCGCGGTATCGTGGTAGAACACGAGCGTGGAGTAGACGTTGATGAACGTGTTGAACCCCTCGTCCATCCAGGCGTACAGCCGCTCGTTCGACCCCACAATCATGGGAAACCACTCGTGGCCCAGCTCGTGCGTCGTCACGCCGAACAGGGCGCGATCCCCGGCACGGTGCCCACAGAACACGATCATCGGGTACTCCATCCCGCCCACCGGACCGGCGACGTTGATCGCGGTCGGGTAGGGATAGCGGAGCCATTTCTCGGAATAGTGCTTGATCGAGTGCCGGGCGTACTGAGTCGAGCGAGCCCAGTCGGGGTTCGCCTCGGGCGGATAGAACGACTGGATCAGGGTCCCGTCGTAGCCGCTCGCATCCCAGATGAAATTGGCCGCGGCCGCCCAAGCCACGTCGCGCACGTTCTTGGCGGTGAAGTGCCAGGTGAGCGTGGACCTCGGGCCTGCGGGTCGAGCGGACGGCTGCCCCACCTCCGCCTTCGCGATGATGGCGACCGTGGTGTCGGACCGGACCGCCCGGGCGAGGCGCGCACGCTGGCCCGCCGTGAGCACCTCCACGGCGTTGGTCAGTGTGCCCGTCGCCGCAACGACGAAGCTCCTCGGCACGGTGATGGACACGTCGAAATCGCCGTACTCGAGGTAGAACTCGCCCTGGCCGAGGTATTGCTCGGTGTTCCAACCGCGCACGTCGTCGTACACCGCGACTCGCGGGTACCACTGCGCCACCTCGTACAGCCAGCCACCGGGGAACTGCTCCCGCCCCATGCGGTCGGACCCGTGCTCCGGCACTTCGAAGCGGTAGGCCAGCTCGAGCTCCGTGCGCTCGCCGGGCGCGAGCGGCCGGTCGAGGTCGACGCGCAGCATCGTGCCGTTGTCGGTGGTCGCGAGGGGGATGCGTCCGGATGCCTGCCCCAGCCGCCGGACGGCACGCACGTATTGAATGGTATATCCGCCTTCGAACCCCCGGCCCGCGAACCGGGCGTCGGTCGGGTTCAGGAAGGCGCCACGGCTGTTCGCTTTGTAAATGTTCTGGTCCAGCTGCAGCCAGAGGTAGTGCAACGTATCGGGCGAGTTGTTGGCGTAGCGCAGGGTCTCCGAGCCGGCGATCGTGTGCGTCGCGGTGTCGAGCGCCGCGCGAATCGTGTAGTCGGCGCGCTGCTGCCAGTATCGCGGTCCTGGCGTGCCCGCGCCCTCGCGGATCAGGTTGGGCGTGGGGAGTGTGAGCCGTCGGAACGGCGACGTGTCGCCCACCTGCGGGGGGAGCGGCTGGAGCGGGGCGGCGGCGGCGGGGGGCTGCTGCAGCGCGACGAGCGCAAGGACGAATCCGAGCATCGACATCTCCTCAGGGCTGGGAAGGGCTTTGCCTGGCTTCCTGCAGATACCCTCCGGCCACGCCCGCGATCACCATCGTCAGCCCGAGCCAGCCCGAGAGGGACAAGTGCTGATGGAACAACAGCCATGCGAGTACGGTGCCCACCACCGGTTCGATCGTGGCGGCGACCGCGGCGGGCGCCGCCTCGATGCGCTTCACGGCCGAGAAAAAGAACAGGTTCGCCGCCAGGACCGACCCGGCCGTGAGGGCGACCAGACCCCGCCACGCGGCGAGCGACGGCGGAGGCGTCGGCGCGCGCCCGGCCAGCGTGAGCACAATGCCGAGGATCACCACGCCGCCGATCGCCTCGAGGAACAGCACGCGGACAGCGCCGTAGCGCGGCACGGCGAAGCGCGCCATCAGCGTCGTCAAGGCATAGCTCACGGCGGACAGCAGTCCACCGGCGATGCCCGCCCCGAGCCCGAGTCGCGCCGCCTCGGCTCCGGCGTTGCTGCCGCCGGTGACCGTGAGAGCGACACCCGCCATGACCAGAAGCGACAGCAGCAACCGGACCGGTGTGAGTGCTTCCTTCAGGATCAAGCGGGCGAGTATCGCGACGATCACCGGCGCCGTGTAGAGCATCGCCGCCGCGCCCGCCACGCCCGCGCCCGCGATCGCGAACTGGTAGGCCACTTCGAACAGCGCGACTAGCGCACCGCCACCCAGACCCACGAGCAGCCACCCGGCCCGATCCACGCGGAACAGCTCCCGGTAGAACAGCAGTCCCCACGCCGCGAGGCAGACCGTGCCCAGGAGGACGCGCCAGAAGCCGATGCTGGTCGCGGGCATGAGCGCGTACAGCCCGGTCGACAGCGGTCCCGTGGTTCCCCACGTTGCGCCGGCGGCGAGCGCCAGGAGGTAGCCCGCGAGGCGGCTGGCCCGCGGTGGGGTTTGTTGCGTGGAGGCAGTCATGGGCCGCTAGTGCGGCTGCACCGCCCCGCGGATCGCCTTCGACACCGCGTCTACATCTCCCGGCCGACCCCACCACTCGAGGGCGAAGCGACCGAACGCCATTACGGCGAGCAGACCGCCCAGCAGTGCGAGGGCGATTCGGAAGGCGGAGGATTGCGGTTGGAGCTGGGTGGGGACGAGCGCGATCACCAGACAGACGATCGCCGGCGCGAGCCAGATCGGCAGCAAGGCGCGGGCGAACAACGTCATCCGGAATCGACCGTCCAGCACCGTGTTGCCGTCGCGCTCGCGGAATCGCCCGATGAAGGTGGGCCGGAACAGCGCCCGGTACTTGGCAGCGTCGCGATAATAGAGCACGACGCGCTCGCCCCGGATCCAGCCGTCCAGGCCGGCCGTGTTCCACGGTCGTCCGTCGATGGCGGCCTCGAGGCGCGCCCGGGCCTCGGCGGCCGAGCCGCTGCAGGGGAACATCACGGGCTTCATGACAGGAGCTCTCCCCGCAGCACGGTGACGGCTTGCCCGCCCAGCATCACCCGGTCGCCGGCGAGCCGCACGCGGACCACGCCGCCGCGAGGCGAAGCCTGATAGCCGGTCAGCTCCAGCCGATGGAGGTGCTCACACCAGTAGGGCGCCAGCGCGCAATGGGCGGACCCGGTCACCGGATCTTCCGGCACGCCGCTCTGGGGTGCGAAGAAGCGCGACACAAAGTCGAAGCCGGGTGTCGTGGCCCGGCTCGTCACGATGATTCCCCGTGCATCCACCCGCTCGAGCGCCGCCAGATCCGGCTTGAGGCCGCGCACCACGTCTTCGGAATCGACTTCGACGAGGTAGTCGAACTTGGATCGGCCGATCCAGCGGGTTCCCACGCGGAGCGCGGCGGCGAGCCCCGGTGGCGCCGCGGCGGGCGCGGGTGGCGTGGCGGGGAAATCGAGCTCGATCCACTCGCCGCGCCGGTCGGCCGTGAGCAAGCCGCTCTGGGTGTGGAACCGGGCCTGCTGATCGGCGGCGAGGTGGCCTTCTTCCCACAACGCGTGCGCGCTCGCGAGGGTCGCGTGACCGCACAGCGCCATCTCGACCGTAGGCGTGAACCAGCGGAGGCGGTAGCCCTCGTTTTCGGGATGGAGGAACGCCGTCTCGGCGACGTTCATCTCTGCCGCCACGTCCTGCATCCAGCGCTCGTCGCGCGGCGCGGGGAGGACGCACACGCCTGTAGGGTTGCCACTGAAGGGGCGGCTCGCGAACGCGTCCACCTGCACGATCCTCAAGCCCATGCCCTTAAGGTAGCGTCGCTGCTGCGCCGGTGGCGAGGGCGCGTCGTCACCTATCCGACGGACAGGTCGACT
>Ga0114129_10001982_pt1 | contig 28013 bp, 24 predicted proteins | sample RhiMetdeltSRZDD1_FD_80071 | JGI IMG/M metagenome (GOLD analysis project Ga0114129, IMG submission 80071) | Populus rhizosphere microbial communities from Tennessee, USA - Rhizosphere MetaG P. deltoides SRZDD1 (version 2) (version 2) | ecosystem: Host-associated > Plants > Roots > Rhizosphere >... | reverse complement strand
GTCGAGCTCGATCTCGTCGCCGTCCCGGACGAGCGCCAGGGGGCCGCCAATCGCGGACTCGGGGGCGACGTGAAGGACGCAGGTCCCGTACGACGTCCCGCTCATCCGGGCGTCGGACACCCGCACCATGTCCTTCACGCCCTGGCGGAGGAGCTTCTCCGGGATGGGGAGCTGCCCCCACTCCGGCATGCCGGGCCCGCCCCGCGGCCCCCCAAGCTTCTGCACCAGCACGCGCGTCTCGTCGACGTCGAGTTCCGGGTCGTTCACCCGCGCCATCAGATCGTGCTTCGACTCGAAGACGACCGCCCGGCCGCGGTGGTGGAGGAGATGGGGCGAGGCTGCCGTCTGCTTGAGTACCGCGCCGTCGGGGCAGAGGTTCCCCTGAAGGACCACGGTGCCGCCTTCCTTCCCGAGCGGCCGGTCCAGGGGGACGATCACGTCCGGGTTCCGCACGCGGGCGCCGCGCACGTTCTCGGCGAGGCTTCGCCCCGTCACCGTCAACGCTCCACCGTGGAGGAGCGGCAGGAGCTGGTGGAGGACGGCGGGGAGGCCGCCGGCGTAGAAGAAGTCCTCCATCAGGTACTTCCCGGACGGGCGGACGTTCGCGATGAAGGGCGTCTCCCGCGAGAGGCGGTCGAAGAGCGAGAGCGGCAGCGGCACGCCGAGGCGGCCCGCGATGGCGGGCAGGTGGACGATCGCGTTCGTGCTCCCCCCGATCGCCATGTCGACGCGGATCGCGTTCTCGAACGCCTCGCGCGTGAGGATCCGGCTCGGACGGAGGTCCTCCGCCACCATCTCGACGATCCGCCGCCCCGTCGCCTCGGCGAGGACGAGCCGCCGCGAGTCGGGCGCGGGGATCGCCGCGTTGCCCGGCAGCGTCATCCCGAGGGACTCGGCCATCGATGCCATGGTCGAGGCCGTGCCCATGACCATGCAGTGCCCGGCCGAGCGCGAGAAACAGCTCTCCAGCTCGCACCAGGCCTCCTCGTCGAGCCGGCCGGCCCGGAACTCGTCCCAGTAGCGCCAGAGGTCCGTCCCGGAGCCGACCTCCTCGGTGCCGAACATGCCGCGGAGCATGGGGCCGCCGGTGGCCATGATCGCCGGGAGATCCGCGCTCGCCGCCCCCATCAGCATGGCGGGCGTCGTCTTGTCGCAGCCCGACAGGAGCACTACGCCGTCAAAGGGCAGGCTCCGGATGCACTCCTCCACGTCCATCGACATGAGGTTCCGGAAGAGCATGGTCGTGGGTTTCATGAGAGGCTCGGACAGCGAGATCACCGGGAACTCGAGAGGGAATCCTCCGGCGCGCCAGACGCCCCGCTTGACGTGCTCGGCGACCGTGCGGAGGTGGGCGTTGCAGTTCGTCGCCTCGCTCCAGGAGTTCGCGATGCCGATGACCGGGCGGCCCTGGAAGGCGTCCTCGGAGAAGCCCTCCGCCTTGATCCAGGCGCGGTGGAGAAAGCCATTGAGGTCGGTGCCGCCGAACCAGCGCTGACTGCGGAGCGGGGGCGCAGTCACGGGCGTGGTGCGTCTCCGTGGCCCGGAAGCGAGCCGCGACGGGGGCGGCCGGCCCGGATCACCGGCTCAGCCCAGGAACTCGCGGCAGAGGGCGTCCCACATCTCGGTGGACAGCCGGAGGCTCTCCAGGTCCACCCGCTCGTCGTTACCGTGGAACATGAGCGGGTACTCCGTGTGGGGGATCCGGGGGGAGTGAAGGCCGAAGCCGTAGGCGGGGATGCCCTGCCGGCGGAAGAAGCGCGCATCGGTCGCGCCGACGGTGAGACGCGGCACGATCCGGCTACCCGGGACGAGCGCCCGCGTCACGCGCCGGAGGGTATCGACCAGGGGCGTGTCGGGCGGGGTGATCGAGCCCTCCTCGCGGCCAACCGACTCCACGGTCACACGGGAACGGAGGTCGCCGAGGGCTTCGTCGAGCATCGTGTCGACCTCGGCCGGGGTCACGCCGGGCAAGGCCCGGATGTCCACGTCGAGCTCGACGCGATCGGGCACCGTGTTCACCTTGCTCCCGCCCCGCACCAGGTTTGGCGAGAACGTCGTGTGGGTGGACGCGTGGGCCATCTGGGCGAGCCCGAGGCTCTCCATGCGCCGGGCGGCGTCCAGCACGCGCTCGGGGTCGGTCAGCGCGGCGGCCAGCTCGCGGTCGGGCTGGACGGCCGCGACGTAGTCCCGCCAGACGTCGAGGATGCGCGCCTTCGGCTGGTAGACGGCGATCCGCCGAACGACCTCGGCCGCGGTCACGAGCGCATTGTCGGAGCGGAACGGACGCGAGCCGTGTCCGGGCGTGCCCTGGACCACGATCCGCCGCCAGTTGACGCCCTTCTCACCCACCGTGAGCGGGAGCCCGGGGCCGGACGGCGTCGGCACCGGCACCCCGCCGCTCTCCGTGATCACGTAGTCCGCGCGGACCGCGTCGAGGGCGTGCCGCGTGAGGTGCTGCGCGCCGTAGAGCCCACCGGCCTCCTCGTCGGCGACCGCCAGGTAGATCAGCGTCCCGCGCGGCCGGAACCCGGAGACGGCGAGGCGTCGCGTGGCGACGGCCATGGTCGCGGTGAGGTTCAGCATGTCCGTGGCGCCACGCCCCCAGACGATGCCGTCGACCAGCTCGCCCCCGAAGGGGTCGCGGCGCCAGCCCGCGGGGTTTGCCGGGACGACGTCGGTGTGGCCCATCAGCAGAAGCGTGGGGGCGCTCCGGTCGCGTCCCTCGATGCGGGCGACCAGGCTCGTTCGACCGGGCGCCGCCTCGAACCGCTGGCACGTGAGGCCAGAGCCCGCGAAGTAGTCCTCCAGCGCTGCGACGTTCCGGATCTCCTGGCCCGAGCCGACGGTGTCGTCGTTGACGCAGGCGTTCCGGATCATCGTCCGGAGGAGCTCGGTGGGTTCCGCGGTCAGCTGGTCGGGCGGCATGGCGTCTCCTCAGGCGACGTGACGGTGGCCGATGGTCTCCGCTGAAGCCATGGTAGGGGGCGGCTCCATCGGGGTCAACCAGTTCGCGGGTTGCCGCGATGCGCCACGCGGCGGTAGACTGACCTCGTGACGACGACGCTTCGGATCGTCGCCGGCCCGGTCTCGGCGCGGGCGACGCTGGACGACTCGCGGACGGCGCGGGCGATCTGGGACGCGCTCCCGATCGAGGCAGCGGCCCAGACCTGGGGCGACGAGATCTATTTTCCGGTCCCCGTGTCGCTGCCGGAAGAGGACGCGAAAGCCGTGGTCGGGCTCGGGGATCTCGGGTACTGGCCGCCGGGCCGGGCGTTCTGCATCTTCTTCGGGCCCACGCCGGCCAGCCGTGGCGACGAGTGTCGTCCGGCGAGCCCCGTCAACGTCTTCGGACACGTCGACGAGGATCCCACCGTGTTCAAGACCGTGCGGTCAGGCACCAGGGTCCGGGTCGAGCGACTGAAGGCCGAAGAACCGCTCCCCGCGCACGCGGGGCCGGGGACCGGGGCAGCCGGCGGCCGGGCCGATGAGGGCCCGATGAGGGCCGATGAGGGCCGATGAGGGAAGGTAGGGGGAGGCCATGAAGATCTTCCTAGACACCGCCAGCGTGACCGAGCTCCGGGAGGCCACCGCAATGGGCCTCCTCGACGGCGTCACCACCAACCCCTCGCTGGTCGCCAAGGAGAAGCGGCCGTTTCGCGATCTGGTCGATGAGATCTGCCGGATCGTCGACGGACCCGTGAACCTCGAGGTGGTCGCCACCGACACCGACGGCATGGTCCAGCAGGGGCGCGAGCTGGCCAAGATCGCCTCCAACGTCGTCGTGAAGCTCCCGACGACGGTCGAGGGCCTGAAAGCGCTCCGGATCCTCGGGGGCGAAGGCCTCCGGACGAACCTCACGCTCTGCTTCTCGGCGAGCCAGGCGCTGCTCGTCGCCAAGGGGGGCGCGAGCTACGTCAGCCCGTTCCTCGGGCGGCTTGACGACATCTCGCACGTCGGGATGGACCTGATCCGGACGATCCGGAAGATCTACGACAACTACGGCTTCGAGACCAAGATCCTCGCGGCGTCACTCCGGAACCCGCTCCACGTCGTGGACGCGGCGCTCGCCGGCGCGGACGTGTCGACGCTGCCGTTCGCCGTCTTCCAGCAGCTCATCAAGCACCCGCTCACCGACATCGGCCTCAAGCGCTTCCTCGACGACTGGCAGAAGGCCGGCGTGACGCTGTAGGGCGTCGCGCCCGTGTCCGCCGCGGACCTCGCGCTCGTCCAGGAGCTCCACGACGCGTTCGCCCGGCGGGAGGTGCCCGCCGTGTTCGCACGCTTCGACCCGGAGGTCCGGCCATGCTGAAGGCGCCGGGATCCCGCTGACCGCCGGCCCCGAGGCGTTCCGCGAGTCTGCCGCCGGATCGGAGTACAGTGCAAGGGCGATGAGCGAGACCTACGACTTCGATCTGGTGGCGATCGGGAGCGGCCCGGCGGGGCAGCGGGCCGCCGTCCAGGCGGCGAAGCTGGGCAAGCGGGTCGCCGTCATCGAGAAGAACCGGTGCGTCGGCGGGCTCTGCGTCGAGACCGGGACGATCCCGAGCAAGACGTTCCGCGAGGCGGTGTGGGCCGTGCACGGGGCGCCTGGGGCCGGAGTCCGCCCGACCGCGGAGGAGCTCCTCGCGCGCGTCAGCGATGTCGTGCGCCGGGAGATCGAGGTCATGGACGACCAGCTCCGGCGCAACGACGTCGCCGTGATCCGGGGCGAGGCCCAGTTCCAGGACCCGCACACGCTCCTGGTCCGGTCGGAGTCCGGCTCCCGGGCGGTGAGCGCCGCCACGATCGTCGTCGCCGTCGGTACCCGGGCGGTCACCCCGCCCGGGGCGGTCCTCGACGGCGAGGTGGCGATCACCAGCGACGACATCGTCCGCTTGAAGCGCGTGCCGCGGGCGATGACCGTGGTCGGCGGCGGCGTCGTCGGGATCGAGTACGCCTCGATCTTCGCCGCGCTCGGGGTCGAGGTCACCCTCGTCGAGCGCCGGGACCGGCCCCTCGATTTCGTGGACCGGGAGATCGTCGACGAGCTGATCCACCAGATGCGGAAGCGCAACGTCGCCTTCCGATTCGGCGAGGCCGTGGAGCGGTTCGAGGTGTCGGAGCGCCCGCCCCGGCGGGGTGTGCTATTCCTCGAGTCGGGAAAGCGGATCGTGTCCGACCTCGTGCTCTTCTCGGCGGGCCGCATGGGCGCGACCGAGCCGCTGAACCTCGCCGTGGCGGGGCTCACCGCCGACGAGCGGGGCCGCCTCCGCGTCGACGCCGACTTCCGGACCACCGTGCCGCACATCTACGCGGCCGGGGACGTGATCGGCCACCCGAGCCTGGCCGCGACGTCGAGCGAGCAGGGGCGGCTGGCCGCCTGCCACGCCTTCGGCGTCGCTGCTGGGCCGATGGCACCCCACTTCCCCGTGGGAATCTACGCCATCCCGGAGATCTCCATGGTCGGCGCCACCGAGCAGGAGTTGACGGCGGGGAAGATCCCCTACGAGATCGGCGTCGCCCGGTACCGCGAGATCGCGCGAGGCCAGATCCTGGGCGACGACAGCGGGCTCTTCAAGATGCTGTTCCACCGCGACGACCGGCGGCTCCTCGGCGCCCACGCGATTGGCACGGGGGCCACCGAGCTGATCCACATCGGGCAGGCCGTGCTGGGGCTCGGTGGCGGGCTCGACTACTTCATGCGAACCGTCTTCAACTACCCGACGCTGGCCGAGTGCTACAAGGTGGCCGCCCTCGACGCGGCGAACAAGCTCGCCACCTGATACCCGATGCCTCGCGCGACCCGGGGGGACACCGGACCCGCCCGGGCCGTGGTCGCTGCCGTCGTCCTCGCCGTGGCGAGCGTCACGGCGGGCGCCGCCGTGGCCGCCGGCTGGGCGTTCACCCCGACTAGCACGCGCGAGATCGAGCTGCCCGCCGCCGTCGTGGATAGCCCCGAATTCGGTGAGCTGGAGTACGACGGCCCGCCATACCGCGGGCTCCGGGCCGACTTGGACGGCGATGGCACGCCCGAGTACGTCGTCGAGTCGGCACCGAGTCTGTGCGGCAACGGCGGCTGCGTCTACGCGCTCTTCGACGGCGCCAGTCTCCGCTCCCTCGGCCTCGTATTCGGAAGCTGGCTGATCGTCCGCGGCGCGCCTGCGGGGACTTACCCGGCCATCACCGCCTACTCGCATCTGAGCGTCGAGGCGGTGACCGACACGACGTTCGTCTACGACGGCGGACGCTACGTCCGGGGGGCCTCGGTCGAGGTCCGCGGCGCGGCGCTCGACCGGCTCGTCGACGAGTTTCGGCGAGTGCCCGTCCGCTGATCCCTCCGTGCGGGGCTACCCTCGACGCACACCGATGAGGAGCCGGACGGCGGTGGCGCCGGCCGGCGGGACCGCGCCGGACGGGCGCGGGCTACGAGCGGCGCCCCGCCACGAGGAGCACGATCCCCCCCGCCAGCGCCGCGACGCCCAGCAGGGGTGACAGCGGAATCGTCTTCTCGCGCTTGACCTCCGCCTTGAACGGCCCGAGGTCGAGAACCTTCTCGCGGGTCGTGTACGTGATCCCTTCGTAGACCAGGGCGACCACCCCTAGCACGATGAGCGCGACGCCCAGTAGCTTGACCATGAGACAGCCTCCCTTCGTTTTCTACGAACCGCGTCAGTTCTGAACCCGCAGCGCCTCCGCGAAGGCGCGCAGCTCATCGCGGGACGTGCGGCGCTCGAGCGCGACGTAGGGCGCGATCCGGTCCAGCAGTCCCGCGTAGCGCTGGTCGAGCGCGGCCCGGAGGCCGTCGAGCGGCGCCTCCACCGCGAAGACCCGCAGCATCTCGTCCGTGACCAGCGCCGCCATCCCGGCCCAGTCCCCCTCCACGGACTTCCGGTGGAGCCGCGGCGTCAGGTCCTGCCAGCCGTGCGCGGCGAGCTCCGGCTCGTAGGTCCTGGTCGACGCGTAGAACGCGATCTGCGCCCGGGCGTGCTCGCGGGCGCGCGCCGTCTCCTCGGCGTTGCGGCCCGTGATCATGAAGACCGAGCAGGCCAGCTCGAGAGCATCCCGGGCCCGGCCGCTCTTGCCGAGCCCCGTCTCGATGTTGGGGAGGGCGAACTCCCGCAGGTACTTCACCGAGTGGAACGGATGGAGGTGCACCCCCTCGCAGAGCTCTCCGGCGAGCCGGAGGTTGTAGGCGTTGACCGCGGCGATGTAGATCGGGATCCGCGGATGCTCGATCGGGTTGGGGGCAAAGAACGGGGTCACCAGCGTGATCGCGTAGTGCTCGCCCCGGAAGTTCACCGGCCCCCGCGTCTGCCACGCATCCCAGATCGCCCGGAGGGCGAGGATGTACTCGCGGAGCCGTGGCCCCGGGGCGGTCCACTTCACGGAGAACCGCCGCTCGATGTGGCCCTTCACCTGGGTGCCGAGGCCGAGGATCATGCGCCCGCCCGACGCGGTCTGGAGATCCCACGCCGTGTGTGCGACCACGGTAGGGCTCCGAGGGAAGGCGACCGCGATCGCCGTCCCTAGCGTCACGCGACGGGTGTGCTCGGCCGCCAGCGCGAGGGGCAGAAACGGGTCGTGACGGGTTTCCGCCGTCCAGAGCCCGTCAAAGCCCAACGTCTCGGCCTCCCGGGCCATCGCCGGGACATCGCCGAGGTCGTCGATGGCCAGGGTCACGTCGATCTTCACGGATGCCTCCCGGTGGCCGGCCCAGTCACACCGCCAGCGTACCCCAGACTGCCCCGAGCCGGCGGACGGTCCAGGTCAGGGGCGAGGCCGCTGCTCCCCCGCGTGAAGATGTTGGATCTTGCCCGGCGGCCCCGCCAGCGGCGGCTGACGCTCGACACGCAAGAGCCTCGCCTCCCGCCAGAGGAGCGCCATCACCCGCTCGCTGCCCGTGCCGCCGCCGATCGCGGACAGGAAGGTCTCGGCCAAGGCCTCGGCGTCGAGCGCTCCGATTCGTGGATGCACGAGTAGCCGCAGGCGAGGCTGGCCTTCTTCCGCCTCCTCCTCGACCAGCTGGTAATCGGTCGGCGCCCCACCGAGACGCGTCGGCAGAACCTCCTCGAGCACGCGGATCAAGTCGGTGTCGAGGAAGGTCATCCCGCCGGCGGTGAGCTTCTCGTGACTCCGGACGTCCCGGAGGTGTGTCGTCCATCCCTTCGAAAGAATCTCGAGCGCCTGCTGGGTCCGCGCGTGGTGGTCTCGGTGGAGGTGGTCGACGAGATTCCGCCCGAGCCCTCCGGCAAGCGCCCGATCATCAAGACCCGCAAGCCCTCCGTCGGGCCGAGCTCTTCCGCCGACGGGTTCGGGAACCGCGCTGGACGGCCGGCGGCGCCGGGCTAGGACCGACGGTAGGCCATCGCCTCGAGCCTCCCGATACGATCCGCGATCGGCGGGTGCGTGGCGAAGAGGTCGGCGAGCCAGCCCTCGCGGTCGTTGACCGCGCTCCCGAGGGGGTCGGCGATGCAGAGGTGGGCCGTACCGCGGTAGATGCGCGCCGTCGGCGCCGTCGCGGCCTCCAGCTTCCGCAGCGCGCTCGCGAGGCCGAGGGGGTTGCGCGTCAGCTCGGCTCCCGACGCGTCGGCCAGGTACTCGCGGCGGCGCGAGACCGCGGTCGCCAGGAGGCGCCCGATCAGGGGCGTCAGGAGCACGGTCAGGAGCCACACCGCGAGCAGGACGACCACGAAAGGTCCGCCGAGCGAGACTCCGTCCTTCCGCTTCGAGTCCCGGGACGACGGGAGTCCGAGTCGCAATCGCGTCGCCCAGTCGCTCAGGAGGAGCACGGCGCCCAGCAGTGCGGCCACGACGGTCATCGTCCGGATGTCGAGGTTCCGGACGTGCGCCATCTCGTGGGCGACCACGCCCTGGAGCTCCTCCCGACTCATCGTCTTGAGCAGACCGGTGGTCACCGCGATCGACGCGTGGTCCGGATCGCGGCCGGTGGCGAACGCGTTCGGATCGGGCTCGTCGATGAGATGGACCCGCGGCATCGGCACGCCGGCCGCGATCGCCATCTCGGTGACCACGTTCATGAGCCGCTTGACCTCCGGGGAAGCGTCGTCGGCGGTCACCGGCCGCGCAAAGCTCGAGGCGAGGACGGCGCGGTCACCGAAGCGGTAGCCGAGCCATGCCGAGGCGATCCCGAGGAGCGCGGCGCCGCTGGCGGCGACCGGCAGCGGGAAGGGCACCCCGCCCGCGTGCACCATTCCGGACGTCCCGAGGACGAAGAGGTCGAAGCCGAACCCGATGAATCCGAGAAGGGCGACGAAACCGGCGATCAGGAGCCACGTGGCGCGCCGGTTCCGCCGCTGCTCGTCGAAGAGGTTGCCGGCGGCGGGAACGGGAGGGAGCTGGCCGGGGCCGGCGGCGGGCGTCGGCTCGTCCGCGGCCATGGCGTCACCGCGGGGCGAGGTCGACCCCGGGGAGCTGGCGGTCCGCCGCATCCGCCTGAAAGAACTCGGCCGGCTTGAAACCGAGCGCGCCGGCCACGAGATTGGCGGGAAAAACCTGCTGCCGCGTGTTGTAGCGCGCGACCAGGTCGTTGTAGAGCTGGCGCGCGAACCCGACCCGATTCTCGGTCGTGACCAGCTCTTCCTGCAGCGCGAGGACGTTCTGGTTCGCCTTGAGATCGGGGTACCGCTCCACCACCGCCAGCAGCCCGGCGACCGCCTGGCTCAGCGCGCCCTCGGCGGCGCCGACCGCTCCGGCCCCGCTGGCGGCGAGCGCACGCGTCCGCGCCGCCGCGATGCGCTCGAAGAGCTGGCGCTCGTGCTGGAGATAGCCCCGGACGGCTTCGACGAGGTTTGGGATGAGGTCGTGGCGGCGCTTGAGCTGGACGTCGATCTGGGCCCAGGCGCTCCCGACCTGGTTCCGCAGCCCGACGAGACTGTTGTAGAGCCACACAGCCACGCCGACCAGGACGGCGACCACGAGGAAGGCGAGCAGGCCACTCACCGGGGGTCGCCGGCCGCGTCCGGCTCTTGACCCGCCACCCCCGTGTGGTGGAGGACTCGGTCCCCCACGCGTCCCTCGGCCACCATGGCGGCGAGCGCGGCCCGCTGGATCTTGCCGCTCGACGTCTTGGGAATCGTCTGGGGCCGGACGAGGAGGACTCGCGCGGGCCTGAGCCCGCTTCGCCGGCGGACGGCCTGCGTGACGTCGTGGGCGATGCGCGAGAGGTCATCGGACGCCAGGCCGTCCCCCCGCACCTCGGCGATCACGTGCAGGCGCTGGGTGCCCGTGCGCTCGCTCTCGATCCCGATGGCGGCCGAGTATCGAACGCCGGCGACGTGGTCCGCGGCTTCCTCGATGTCGGTCGGGACGACGTTCTGCCCGCGCACGATGATCACGTCCTTGATGCGCCCCGTGACGAAGAGATAACCCTGGGCGTCCAGGAATCCGAGGTCGCTGGTGTGGAGCCACCCGCCGCGGAGGGCGCGGGCCGTGGCGTCGGGGTCGCGGTAGTAGCCCTGCATCACCCCTGGGCTCTGGACCAGAATCTCGCCCACTTCGCCGGGCCGCGCGCGCCCGATGCCATCGGGTCCGGCGATCTCGACCCGCACTCCCCGGCAGGGCCGCCCCACCGAAACGAAGCTGCCCGTCGGGTCGGTGTGCACCGGCTGCCCGTGCGGCCACACGGCCACCGCGAGCGTCGCCTCGGCCAACCCGTACGCCGGCGCGAAGATATCGCCCACGCCGAAGCGCTCCTGGAACGCGCGGATCGTCGATAGCCGTACCGGCTCCGCGCCCGAGAGCGCCATGCGCAGGCTCGAGAGGTCGAGGCCCGTGGTCTCGTGGACGTGCCGGAGACAGTTCCGGTAGCCGAAGTCGGGTGACACGGTGACGTGCGCGCGGTGCTCGGTGATCGCCTCGAGCCAGGCGCGGGGATCCCTGAGGTCCGGCGGGAGGAGCACGAGCTTCGCGCCCGTGTACAGAGCCCCGAAGGCGAGGCCGATGAGCCCCATGTCGTGGTAGAGGGGGAGCCAGCTCACCAGCGTGTCGGTCGGCGCTACTTCAACGGCCTCGACCATCATCCGGACGGTCGCCATCACGTTGCGATGACTGAGCACGACCCCACGCGGCACGGACGTGCTACCAGAGGTGTACTGGAGGAAGCAGACGTCATCCTCGGCCGCTCGGACCGACGCCGTCACGCCGCTCCCCGTATCGAGAACGTCCGGCGTCAGGAGGTGCCGAACGTCCGGTGCCTCGGCGCGCGCGGTCTCGACGTCGGCGCGGAACCAATCGATCGTGACGACCACCCGGGCCTCGCAGCTCCGGAGGACCCGGGCCTTCAGCTCGGGGTCGAGCGTGGGGTAGAGGGGCACGGGTACGGCGCCGATCGCCAGGGCGCCGAAGAAGGCGAAGAAGAACTCCTCGCACGTCGGGAGGATGATGGCCATCTTGTCGCCCGGCCCAAGACCCCGATCCCGGAGCGCCCCGGCGTAGCGGAGGGTCGTCGCGTGGAGTCGCGCGGCCGTCAGCGGAGTGCCGAAGAGCGTGAAGTAGATCCCCTCGGGATCGGCCTCGGCGCGGCGCTGGATCAGCACGGGCAAGGTCGGCGCCTCGGCCGGCCGCCACGACGGGGCCACTGTCATCCCGGGTTCTCCGGCTCGCGTCATGTGTGGAGCGAATTCTAACACCGGCCCTGGCTGCGCCCGGCTGACTCCGGTCGTACACCGCTGGAGCCGCTCGTCGGTCGACGTGATTCCCGTGCCGCCGTCAACCCTGCCCAGGCCCCGTGTCGCGTTACTCGGCCCCGTTCGCGACAAGCACGTTGAGCTCGCGGGGGCAGCGCCCGCGCGGCTCGAACAGAAGGCCAGGCGGCGGCCGACCGGGGAGAACATCGGGAACGAGGCGAAGGACTCCGCGTAGCTGAGGCACGCGAAGGCGAGGAGAAGCCGGGGCGGCGACCCTACCGCGGCAGCTCGATGCTCCGGAACGCCTCCGCGTATGTGTACCCATGTGGCTTGCCGAGGTCGGCCGCGCGCTCGCGGACCCGCCCCTCGGCGCTGGCGAAGTCCCGAAGCTGGCTCGCGTGGCACCGCAGCGCCTCCAGCTTGCGGTCCATGGTTCCCGTGATGTCGAGGACGACATCCGGTTCCCCGTGGCCCATGAGGTAGATCTCGCGGACCTTGTGGGGCGCCCAGCCCTCCGCGAGCAACTCGGGGAAGTGCATCCGGTCGCGGGCGTAGGGGTACACGGCGTCGAGCGCGAGGCGGCCTGCGTGGCGGTGGTCGCGGTGGCCCGAGTACGGATTGAGGCTCGGGACCGGGTTTTGCGTGACGATCCGGTCGGGGCGGACGCGCCGGATCTCGCGGACGATGTCCCGCCGAGCCTCGCGCGTGTCCTCGACCTCGCCGTCGGGGTAGCGGAGGAAGGTGACGTCCTTCACGCCGAGGACACGTGCGGCCGCGCGCTGCTCAGCCTCGCGCACCGTGGCCAGGCGCTCCTCCGTCATCGCGGGGTCGTCCGAACCCCGATTGCCGCTGGTGAAGAGGCAGTAGAAGACCTCGCACCCGTCCGCGACCCAGCGCGCGACGCTGCCCGCGCACCCGAACTCCGCGTCGTCAGGATGGGCCACGACCACCAGGATCCGTCGGACGTCGGCCATGAGCGCTCCCGTGCGTGAGATTGACTGCCGCCGAATCACTCTACCACGCGGACGCCGAGGGATCGGGCGCGAGCCCGCGCGGGGTACACTGAGCCCGGAGGTAGCGGCCTGATGGAATCGGTCCTCGTTGCGGGCGGCGCCGGATTCATCGGCTCGAACTTCGTGCGACTACTGCTCACGCGCACGGACGCGCGCGTGGTGGTCCTCGATCGCCTCACCTACGCGGGCAACCTGGCGAGCCTCGCCGACGTCCGGGCGCACCCGCGCTTCGAGTTCGTCCAGGGCGACATCGCGGATCGCGCGGCGGTGACGACCCTCTTGGGAAGGCATCGGCCGGACGCGATCGTCAACCTGGCCGCCGAAACCCACGTCGACCGCTCGATCGACGGGCCGCGCGCGTTCATCGAGACGAACCTGGTCGGCACGTTCGAGTTGCTGGACGCGGCGCGGCGGCACCTCGAGACGCTCGAGCCCACGCGCCGGGCCCGCTTCCGGTTCCTGCACGTCTCGACCGACGAGGTCTACGGCTCCCTCGGCCCGACGGGCCGGTTCGGGGAGGGGAGCGCGTACGCACCCAACTCGCCGTACGCGGCCTCGAAGGCGGGCGCCGACCACCTGGTGCGGGCGTATCACGAGACCTACCGGCTCCCGACGCTCGGCACGAACTGCTCCAACAACTACGGGCCCTTCCAGTACCCCGAGAAGCTGATCCCCCTCATGACCCTGAACGCGATTGAGGGGCGGCCGCTACCGCTTTACGGCGACGGCGGCAACGTGCGGGACTGGCTCCACGTCGAGGATCACTGCGCGGCGTTGCTCCTGGTCCTCCGGCGCGGGGCCCCCGGCGGCCGATACAACGTGGGCGCGGGCGACGAGCGGACGAACCTCGAGGTCGTGGACGGGATCTGCGCGGCGCTCGAGTCCCTCCGGCCGGCGGCGGGCAACCCCGCGCTGACCGGTCGGGGCCTCGCCAGCTACGCGGACCTCCGGACGTTCGTCCCCGACCGTCCTGGCCACGACCGTCGCTACGCCGTCGACGCGAGCCGGCTCACAACCGAGCTCGGCTGGCGCCCCGCCCACAGGTTCGAGGACGGTCTTGGCGCCACCGTCGCCTGGTACCTCGAGCACCGCGAGTGGTGCGGCACGGTGCTCGGCGGCAGGTACGGCCGGGAGCGCCTCGGGCTCGGCGAGGAGCACCCCGCTCGCGGCTGAGCGCCGGGGCTCCCCCGGGGGACCCCGGTGGCTGGGAACCTGACCTGTCCTCTCCTCTAACCGCGTTTGGCTGGATGGCGCGTTAGCATCTCCGGCGCAAGCCGTGAACGCGGTTTCTTGACGGACGATATAACCCTGGTTTAACCTATTGCTCGACTCCTGTTTGGTCTCATATGAAGAAGGCCAAGTCCGACTACCTGATCCAATCCGTCAGCCGGGCGCTCGATATCCTCGAGGCGTTCACGGCCACCGAGGGCGAGCTCGGCGTGACGGAGCTGTCACGCCGCCTGAAGCTCCACAAGAACAACGTCTTCAGACTCCTCGCGACCCTCGAGACGCGAGGCTACGTCGAGCAGGACAAGGAAAGCGGCAACTACCGTCTCGGCATGAAGACCTTCGAGGTCGCGAACATCTTCACGCATCATCTGGGGCTCGTCCGTCAGGCCCGCCCCGTTCTGGATCAGCTGGCTCAGCTGACGGGGGAGGCCGCCTATCTCGGCGTTCTGGACGGACCCTCGGTCGTGTGTGTGGACATGGTGGACACGACCCAGCCGGTTCGCGTGGTCTCGCACCTCGGGCAGCGCCTGCCCGCTCACGCCACCGCGCTCGGCAAAGCCCAGCTCGCGTTCCGCTCGCGCGAGGATCGTGAGGAGATGTGGAAGCGCGTGGCGCCCGTGAGCGTGACGGGGCGGACCCTCGCCGAGCCCTCACGCCTGGCCGAGGAGCTCGCCCACGTGAGCGAGCGGGAGTGGGCGCTCGAGGACGAGGAGCTCGAGCCGGGCGTCCGTGGGCTCGCTGCGCCAATCCGCGACTACGCCCGGCGCGTCGTGGGCGCCATCGGCGTGCGCGGTCCGGCGTTCCGGCTGTCGCTCGAGCGTCTCGAGACCGAGCTCGCCCCGCGTGTGCGTGCCGCCGCCCGGGACGTGTCCAAGCGCCTCGGCTTCGCCGCCGTCGCCGCCAACATCGATTGACCGCCGTGGCGCCGGGCGCGAGCGGGCGGCGGTGACGGGGCCCGCCGCCAGCGCCGTTCTCGACGCCCGCCGCTCGTTCCTCCGGGGCCGCCATCGCGCCCTTGTGGCAAGCGCCGGGACCGTGGTCGCGCTGGCCGTGCTGGCCGCCCTCTTCCTGGCGCCGAACCGTCTGGCGAGTCTTCGACTCGGCGACGTCGGTCTCGCGTGGTGGGCGGCCGGGGCCGTGGTCCTCGGCGGGCTCGTCGCGCTCAGCCGTGGCTTCCGGGAGCCCGGGAGAATCGGCGCCCCGGCCGGGACGTCGCGGCTCAGCCCCCTCGTGCTCGCGGTGGTCTGGGGATCGCCGGCGCTCTGGCTCGGCCTCCCGCCCCTGCTGCTGGCCGACGGGACGCGAGGACTCTGGGCACCCGCCGTGATCGTGGGCGGCACCATCGTCGCGCTGCTCCTTCTGGGGACGCCCTGGAGCCGCACCGGCGGCCTCATCGCGACGGCGTCGATGCTCGCACGCTCGCGCTGGCCGGCCGCGCGCGGCTGCCAGGCCTTCCTCGGATCGATCGAGACGGTCGCCACCGGCCTGTTCGTCTGGGCCCAGCTCGCGGCCGCGCACGAGATTGGTGCGATGGCGGGCTGGCCGCGCGCCACGACGGTCGGGGTGACTCTCCTCCTTCTCGGGGCGCTGCTCCTGCCCGACCTCTCCCGGATCCGCCTGACGGCGCTGGGCGGAGGTTTCGCGCTCGCCGGACTCGCTGTGCCACTCGCCGTGATCGCCCTCGGCACCACGACGGCGTGGCCCTTCGTCTGGAGCGCGGTGGCCTCGCGTGCGCGGATCGCGTTCGGCGAGGCGAGCCGCTGGACCGCGGAGGGCGCGGCCGTACGGGGACCGACGGCGACCGCGACCCTCAGGTTCGCCGACGAGCAGCGCGTCGCGTTCGCCGGGCGCGGATCGGTCATCGTCGAGCCACACGAGGGTGGCCGCCTCGCACGCGACGTCGAGGCCGGTGAAGAGGTGGCCCTTCACCCCGGGGACCGGCTCGTCATACCCGGCGGTCTCCGCCTCCGGTTCGAAGCTGGGCGGCGCGTTCCCGACGCGCCGGACTCCGGGCCCGAGTGGGTCGAGCCACCATCGCGGCCGGCCGACTGGCTCTGGCTCATCGTCCTGGGCGTCACGGGTCTTCTCGGCACGCTCGGGCTGCCGACCGGCACCGCTCCGGTGGGCTCGGGCCGGCTCCCACCGGGGCGGAGCGCCCGGCTGGCCGTCGTCCTAGTGACGGCGGGCGTGGCGCTCGCGGTGGGGTGGAGCCTCTACGCCGCCTGGCTGACCCCCGAGGTCTACGCGGGTGGCGTCAGCGGTGCCGAGGTCTACGCGCTCCCCGCGAGCATGCCGGGAGCCCGAGCGTCGGGGCCCCTGCTGACGTGGCTCCCCTTCGGCGGTCTCGCGGCAGGCGCCGTGGCGGCCGCGCTAGGGAGTCTGCGAGGTCTCCCGGTCGCGCGGCGCCACGTAGCCGCGTGGCGGACCCGACGCCTCGGGCTCGTCCTCGTGGCGACCGCCGGGCTGCTGGCGTGCCTAACGCCGGTGGGAGCCTGGACGCTCCTCGTCGCGGCGCTCGGTCTCGCCGCGTCCGCCCTCGCGCCCGCCGCGGTGCTAGCCTGCTGGAGTGAGCGCGCGACCGCACGGGGCGCCGTGGGCGGGGCCGGCGCGGGGCTCGTGGTCTTCCTGCTCGCGATCGTGATCGGCGTCGCGAGCCCGGGGGGCCTGGCGGAGGGATGGGGAAGCGCCGTGGCCGCGGCGCCGGCCGTCATCGCGGCACCGGTCCACTTTCTGGCCGCCTGGCTGCTGCGCTCACGCGGGACGCCCTCCCTGCGGAGCCCGCTCCCCCCCGGCCTCGAAGGGCGCTCGGTCTCGCTGCCGGCGGGGCCGCGAAGGGGCTGAGAACCGTCGGGGGAACGTCCTCGAGGCCCGCGCGGTTGCGTTCGCGCGGAGCGTCGGCAAGAATGGATCGTCATCACCATGGCCAGTGACCGCATCGTCATCCGCGGGGCCCGCGAGCACAACCTCAAGAACATCGACCTCGAGATCCCTCGGGACCGGCTGGTCGTCATCACGGGGCTGTCGGGCTCGGGGAAGTCCACCCTCGCGTTCGACACGATCTACGCCGAGGGTCAGCGTCGCTACGTGGAGAGCCTGTCCGCCTACGCCCGGCAGTTCCTGGAACAGATGGAGAAGCCGGACGTCGACTCGATCGAGGGGCTCTCCCCGGCGATCTCGATCGAGCAGAAGACGACGTCGCGGAACCCGCGCTCCACCGTGGGGACCGTCACCGAGATCTACGACTACCTCCGCGTCCTCTACGCGCGCGTCGGAACGCCACACTGCCCCCAGTGCGGCCAGGTCATCGCCGCCCAGACCGTCCAGCAGATGGTCGACCGCGTGCGGACCCTGCCGGCGGGCACCCGCGTGGTCGTGCTCGCCCCGATCGTACGGGGGCGCAAGGGTGAGTACCGGAAGCTCCTCTTCGACCTCCGCCGCCAGGGCTTCGGGCGCGTTCGGGTGAACGGGACCGTGCGGGACCTCGCCGAGGAGATCGAGCTCGACAAGAACAAGAAGCACACGATCGACGTCGTCGTCGACCGCCTGGTCGTCCGCGATACGGGCGCGGCGCGCCTCGCCGATTCCCTGGAAACGGCCCTCCGGCTCGCGGAGGGGGTGGTCGTCGTCGAGGTGCCGGACGGCGGCCAGGCCTGGGTGTTCTCGGAGCGCCTGGCCTGCGTGCGCTGCGGCATCTCGTTCCCCGAGGTGTCGCCGCGGATGTTCTCCTTCAACAATCCGTACGGCGCGTGCCCCGCTTGTGGCGGCCTCGGGACCCGGCTCGAGCTCGATCCCGATCTCGTCGTGCCGGATCCGCGGAAGTCGCTGGCTAAGGGGGCGCTGGCGCCCTGGGCCGGGCGGGAGTCGGTCTACTTCCGGCAGACGCTGACGGTGCTCGCGCGGAAGCGCCGCTTCAATCTGGACACCCCCTGGAAGGAGCTCCCGAAGGCGACGCGGGAGCTGGTCCTCCGGGGCACCGGTGAGGATGGAGGCTTCGACGGCGTGCTCGGCGGTCTCGAGCGGCGGTACAAGGAGACGACCTCCGAGGACACCCGGCTCGAGATCGAGCGCTTCATGTCCGAGCGACCGTGCCCCGCCTGCGGGGGCGGCCGCCTCCGGCCCGAGAGCCTGGCCGTCCGGGTGGGCGGGCGCGCCATCCACCAGGTGTGCGCCCTGACGATCAAGGAGGCCGGTGCGTTCTTCGGCGCGCTCACGCTCGGCGAGCGGGAGCAGGCGATCGCCCGCCGCGTCCTCAAGGAGATCCGCGAGCGGCTCGGTTTCCTCCAGAACGTGGGCCTCGAGTACCTCACCCTCGACCGAGCGGCCGGCACCCTCTCGGGGGGCGAGGGGCAGCGCATCCGCCTGGCGACGCAGATCGGGTCGAGCCTGGTGGGCGTCCTCTACATCCTCGACGAGCCGTCGATCGGGCTCCACCAGCGGGACAACCGGCGCCTCCTCGACACCCTGCACCGGCTCCGCGACCTCGGCAACACGGTCCTGGTCGTCGAGCACGACGAGGAGACGATCCGGGCGGCTGACCATGTGATCGACCTCGGTCCCGGCGCGGGTGAGCTCGGGGGTTACGTCGTCGCCACCGGCAGTCCCGGGGAGATCATGGCGGACCAGAAGTCGCTGACGGGACGCTACCTGTCGCGCGAGCTCTCGATCCCGATCCCCGGAGCGCGTCGAGCCGGCACGGGCAAGGTCCTCACGATCCACGGCGCCCGCGAGCACAACCTCAAGGGGATGCCGGTCCGCATCCCCCTGGGGACGTTCACGTGCATCACGGGGGTGTCCGGCTCCGGGAAGTCCACGCTCGTCAACGACATCCTCTACCGGGCCCTGGCTCAGGTCTTCCACCGGGCCCAGGAGCGGCCCGGCGCGCACGACCGCATCGAGGGCATGCAGCACCTCGACAAGGTCATCAACATTGACCAGTCGCCGATCGGCCGGACCCCGCGCTCCAACCCGGCGACGTACACGGGCGTCTTCGCGTTCATCCGGGCCCTGTTCGCGCGGACTGGCGACGCGCGCACGCGCGGCTACGCGCCCGGGCGCTTCTCGTTCAACGTCAAGGGTGGCCGGTGCGAAGCCTGCCAGGGCGACGGGCTGGTGAAGATCGAGATGCACTTCCTGCCCGACGTGTACGTGACGTGCGAGGTGTGCAAGGGCAAGCGCTACAACCGGGAGACGCTCGAGATCCGCTACAAAGGCCGGAACATCGCCGAGGTGCTGGAGATGACGGTGCGGGAGGCGCTCGCCTTCTTCGAGCCCGTCCCGGCGGTGCGCCAGAAGCTCCGGGCGCTCCACGACGTCGGGCTCGACTACATCCGACTCGGGCAGGCGGCGACCACGCTCTCGGGCGGCGAGGCACAGCGTGTGAAGCTGTCGACGGAGCTTTCCCGGCGGGCCACGGGCCGCACGCTCTACATCCTCGACGAGCCGACCACCGGCCTCCACTTCGCCGACATCCAGCGGCTGCTCGACGTCCTGAACCAGCTGGTGGCCCAGGGCAATACCGTCGTGGTCATCGAGCACAACCTCGACGTCGTGAAGACGGCCGACCACATCGTCGATCTCGGGCCCGAGGGGGGCGAGGAGGGCGGCCGCGTGCTCGCGGCGGGCACCCCCGAGCAGCTGGTGGCCGAGGCCGACGTGTCGTACACCGGCCGCTTCCTGGCGCACACCCTCCGCGGGAGGGGCCCATGACACGGCGGCTCGGTCTCGCGGCGTCGGCGAGCCTGGCCCTCCTGGCCGCGCTGCTGCTAGTCGGCGCCGACGGACGGCCAGGCGCGGCGGCCGACGTTGTGGAGGACGACGACGAGGAAGCCCAGCTGCGGGAGGTCTACGTCCCGCTCCCCGAGTTCCAGAACTACGTCGACCGGGACCAGCTGGCGGTCGAGCAGGTGACGCTCGTGCGCGTGCGACGCCCGGACCAGTCGGAGGCGCTGGTCGCCAAGGAGGAGTCCGGCTGGGAGCACGTCGCTCTCGAGGGGTGGCGGCTCACCTTCTACAGTCAGGCGAAGCAGCCGCTCCGGCGGGGGCCGGGTCGGCACGTCATCGTGCAGGAGTGGTCGGGGGGCGTGCACTGCTGCTTCGATTACCACGTGCTCCACATTCAGGGGACTCAGATCCGGCGCGAGGGGACGATCCGCGCGGGGGACTGCAGCCTGAGCGTGGCGGACCTGGACCAGGACGGCGCGCTGGAGCTGATCGCCTGCGACGCGCGGTTCGCGTACGCGTTCGACCTCCCCTTTGCCGAGTCCCCGCTCGTGCCCGTCGTGTATACATTCCGCGACCGGGGGTACGCGGCCGACAACCGGCGCTTCCCGCAGGTCTACCAGTTCCGCGTCACCCAGGAGCGGCGACGGCTCGCGGAGGCGGAGCGCGCGGGCGACGCGCGAGGCGCCCGGCGGGCTGTCCTGAGTCTTCTCCTGCACACGCTCTACGCGGGCCGTGTGACCGAGGCCTGGTGCGGCTTCGATCGCGCCTACCGCTGGGCCGACCGGGCGGACGTCCGGCAGGAGGTGATCAGGCGGCTCCGGCTCGCTCCCGATCCCGAGGACGGCCGGCTCCCGCCGATCGATGTGGGCTACGCACTGGCGCCGCCCGGTCGGTGTCGCTGAGCCGTCCGGGCCGCGCCGCCCCCCCTGGGCGGTCCCGCGAGGGCCGTGCTACGATTCCGTTTCGACGCCTCGGACGAACCGGTTCGCCTGGCTTCCGTCCCTGACGACTCCCGGGAGGCACGATGGCCATCGAGATCGCGCGCATCCGCAACGTCGGCTTTGTCGGTCACGGCGGCGTCGGCAAGACGTCGCTGGTGGAGGCGATCCTCTTCCGGACCGGCAAGACCTCGCGGCTTGGCCGCGTCGACGATGGCACGGCCACGACCGACTTCGATCCCGAGGAGGTCAAGCGGAAGATCTCCATCAACATCGGTGTGGCGCACTGCGACTACCGTGACCACCGGTTCAACTTCGTGGACATGCCGGGATACGGCGACTTCATCGCCGAGGCGCGGGCGGGACTCCGGGTGGTCGAGGGCGCGGTGCTGGTCGTGGACGCGGTGGCGGGGGTCGAGGTGCAGACGGAGAAGGTCTCGAAGTTCGCTCAGGAGTACGGCCTGCCCCGGCTGGTCTTCGTCAACCGGATGGACCGCGAGCGCGCCGACTTCGGCCGGGTGCTCGAGTCGGTCCAGCGTCGGCTCAAGGGCCGTTTCGTCCCGCTCCATGTGCCCATCGGTCAGGAGACCGGCTTCCGCGGCCTCGTCGATGTGCTCCGGATGAAGGGCTACGTCCTGGGTGACGCGCCCGGGAAGATCGAGGAGACCGACATCCCCGCCGATCTCACCGAGACCGTGCAGAGCTACCGCGAGAAGCTCGTCGAGGCGGTGGCCGAGACCGACGATGACCTTTTGGCCCGCTACCTCGAGGAAGGGGCCCTGGACGACGCCGACGTCATCAAGGCGCTCCGGGCGGCGATCGGGGACGGCAAGCTGGTCCCCGTGATCCTTGGGTCCGCGACGAAGGCGATCGGTGTCCGCTCCCTGCTGGACATCGTGATCGACTCCTTCCCGTCTCCGGCCGACCGGCCGCCGGTGGAGGGAACCGACCCCCGGACCAAGGAGCCGGTGACGCGGGCCGCCGGTCCGAAGGAGCCCTTCTCCGCGCTGGTCTTCAAGACCCTCACCGATCCGCACGTCGGCAAGCTCACGCTCTTCCGCGTCTTCTCGGGCGCTATCACGGGCAACTCCCAGGTCTACAACTCGACGCGCGACACCCGGGAGCGGGTCGGGCAGGTGGCGCTCCTCCAGGGTCGGGAGCAGAAGCCGGTCGAAGCGCTCGGACCCGGCGAGATCGGCGTGGTGCTGAAGCTCCGGGAGACGCTGACCGGGGACACGCTGTGCGCCGAGAACGCCCCCGTGCTGTTCCCCCGGATCCAGTTCGCCGAGCCCGCCATCTCGTTCGCCCTCCAGCCCAAGGCGAAGGGGGACGAGGACAAGATCTCGAACGCGCTCGCCCGGCTCGCGGAGGAGGACCCGACCCTGCGGTATCACTACGAACCCGAGACCAAGCAGCTGCTGATCTCGGGCGTCGGCCAGCTCCACATCGAGGTCACCCTCGAGCGGATGAAGCGGAAGTTCAACGCCGAGGTGGTCCTCCTGCCGCCGCGGATTCCCTACAAGGAGACCGTCAAGGGGCGGGCCCAGGTCCAGGGCCGGCACAAGAAACAGACGGGCGGCCGGGGTCAGTTCGGCGACTGCTGGGTGGAGATCGAGCCACTCCCGCGGGGAAGCGGGCTGGAGTTCGTCGACAAGATCTTCGGCGGCGCCATTCCCCGGAACTTCATTCCGTCGGTGGAGAAGGGCGTGCGCGCGCGTCTGGAACGGGGGGTGGTGGCCGGCTACCAGGTGGTCGACGCTCGCGTCACGCTGTACGACGGCTCGTACCACACCGTCGACTCGTCCGACATCGCCTTCCAGCTCGCGGGGCAGATCGCGGCCGAGAAGGCCGTGCTCGAGGCGCGGCCGTGTCTCCTCGAGCCGGTCATGGACGTCGCGGTGACGGCGCCGTCAACCATCGCGGGCGACGTGATCGGGGATCTCAACAGCCGCCGGGGCAAGATCGCGGGGATGGAGCCGGGCGACGAGAGCACGGTGGTCCGCGCCCAGGTCCCGATGTCAGAGATGATCAACTACGAGCCGCACCTTCGCTCGATGTCGGGCGGCCGGGGCAGCTACTCGATGGAGTTCTCCCACTACGAGGAGCTACCCGGGATGCTGGCCGAGAAGGTCGTGGCCGAGGCGAAGAAGGAGAAGGAGGCGCGCGCAGCCGAGAAGCACTGAGCGGGCGCGCCACCCCCGGACCGGCTTCCTCCCGCGGCCTCCGAGCGTCAGGGTCGGTCGCGCGCCGGGCCGATGATCTGCTGCACCTTGCCCAGCAGGTCGCCGACGGAGACAGGCTTGGCGAGCTGGCCAACGATGTTCAGCCCAACGTCGCTGGCGAGATCTGGTCCCTCCTCCAGGTGCGCCGAGACGATCACCACCGGAATTGTGTACCACTTGGGATTGGCTCGCAGGTTCTCGAGGAAGTCCCACCCGGAGGCCCGGGGCATCCGGAGATCGAGCAGGATCAGATCCGGGAAGAGATCCCGGATGAGGTCGCCCGCGGCCAGGCCGTCCTCGGACCCGATGGCCCGATAACCCGCCTCTTCCAGCACCTCGATCCAGAGGGTGCGGAGGCGCGCGTTGTCGTCCACGACCAGCACCCACTTCCGTGGCGTGGTCTGGGACGAGGGACCCCCACCAGGCGAGGTCATCAGGCACACGGTACGCAGGCTCCCCACGGGTTGTCAAAGAGTTCGGCCGCCCCCCGGCCGGAGGGGGTCCCGGCCTGGCGCAATTCATCGCGCGACCACGGCGGCGGCGGCGCGCTATACTGCTCCCGGAGCAGCCGGTCCCGGGGGAGCCATGTACCTCTCACATTTCGGCCTGCGTGAGCTCCCGTTTTCGATCACGCCGGACCCGCGCTTTCTCTACATGAGCGCGCGGCACCGCGAGGCCCTGGCGCACCTCGTCTACGGCGTGGGGCAGCACGGCGGCTTCGTCCAGCTCACCGGCGAGGTCGGGACGGGCAAGACGAGCGTCTGCCGGTGTCTCCTTGAGCAGCTCCCCTCCCACGTGGATCTCGCGCTCGTCCTCAACCCACGCCTGAGCCCTATCGAGCTCCTTGCCACCGTGTGCGGCGAGCTGCGGATCCCGTACCCGGCCGACACGACCAGCGCCAAGGAGCTCGTGGACCGGCTCCACCGCTATCTTCTCGAGGCTCACGCCCGCGGCCGGCGGACCGTGCTCATCGTGGACGAGGCGCAGAACCTCGCGCCCGAGGTGCTCGAGGAGGTGCGCCTCCTCACGAACCTCGAGACTACGCGGGAGAAGCTCCTCCAGGTGATCCTGATCGGCCAGCCGGAGCTGACGGCGATCCTGGATCAGCCCAAGCTGCGCCAGCTCGCTCAGCGCATCACGGCTCGCTATCACCTCGAGCCGCTCTCGCGTGCCGAGACACGCGCGTACATACGGCACCGGCTTGCCGTGGCGGGTCGAGGCCGGGCGGTGTTCACCGAGGCCGCCCTGCGGGTACTGCACCGACGGTCCCGCGGCATCCCGCGCCTCATCAACGCCGTCGCCGACCGCGCCCTCCTGGGCGCCTATACGCGGGAACGCCTCCAGGTCGACGCGGCGACCGTGCGGCGCGCGGCGGCCGAGGTGCAGGGCCAGCCTGTCCGTCCGTGGCACCGGTGGACGCGACGAGTGGCCGCGGTGGCGCTCATCGCGACCGCCGGAGGGGTCGGTTTCGTGCTGCTGGCGCCGGGAGAGCTCGGGCGGCACGAGACCGGTCACGAGGGCAGCGTGTCGGGCCCCGCGGGCCGGTCCATGGCCAGCGCGTCGCCCACGGCGACCGACGCGGCAGAGGCGGGGGCGCTTGCCCGCCCGACGGCACCGCGCCTGGTGGACTTGCTCCATGATGGGACGCTGCCGGCGAGCCGAGGGGACGCCCTCGCTGCGCTGCTGGGCTTGTGGGGGGTCGAGGCGACGGCGACTCGACTCGATTGTGGAAGCCTACCACCGGGGACCCTTGAGTGCCTCACGACGGTCGGGACGTTGCGGAAGCTGCGCCGGCTCGACCTGCCCGCTGCCCTGGAGCTCGTGGGCCCGTCCGGCGAGCGGCGCTACGCCGTTCTGACTATGCTCACGAACTCCGAGGCGACGCTTCGATTCCGGGATCGTGTCATCACGGTGCCACCAGCGGAGGTGGAGTCCCACTGGGAGGGCTTGTTCGTCGTCCTCTGGCGACCGCCGCCGGGACCGCTCCCGGTCCGACCCGGAGTCCGCGGACCGGCGGCGGACTGGCTCCGCGAGCGGCTGGCGCGCGCCGACGGCGCGGGTCTTCCCGTCGAGCCTGGCCAGCCTTTCGACGAAGCCCTCCGGCTCCGTGTCGTCGCCTTCCAGCAGGCGCGTTCGCTGGAGCCCCACGGCGTCGTCGATCGCGAGACTGCCATTCTGCTACAAGGAACGGAGAGGACGCCCGACGTGCCACGGCTCTCGGCCGGGGCGCCCTAGGGCAGGAGCCGTGTCCTACATTCTCGATGCCCTCAGGAAGGCGGAGCGTGACCGCCAGGTGTCGCGAGTTCCCACGCTCGCCACGGCGCACGCAGGCGCCGAGTCGGGCCGCCGACCCCCGTGGGCCTGGGCCGTCGCGGGCGGGCTCGCCCTGAGCGCGGTCGTCGTCTCCAGCTTCTTCTGGGCCTCGGGCCGCCCGGATCGAGTTCGGGAGGCTGCGCTGCCGCCGGTGGCGGCCCCTGGCCCGCCGACGTCAGCAGTGAGCGCCAACCCCGGGGGGCCGTCTCCGCCGCTTGCGCGCGCGCCCGAGCGCAACGAGCCGACGCCGGCCCTCGCGCCGAGCCCGGTCGTCCAGCGTCCGCCCGGCGATCTCGCGCCCGCGCGGCCGCGCATCGCGCCCCTGGCGCCGCCCGCGAAGGCTCCCCGGGCCGCGCCCCCGGCGGATGGCCAAGGGCCTGCGCCGTCGACGGCAAGCCCGTCGAATGCGTCTGCGCCGCGACAAGTGGCCGTCGTCCAGCCGAGCCCGACCCCTGCGCCCAGCACGCCGGGCAGGGACCCGGTGACAGAGCCGCGCCCCGCAAGCGATTCGACCCCTGCGCCGGCCGTCGTGCCCGGACCCGGACCGTCGCCCGACTCGGGGACCGGGCGGGCACTGCCCCGGCTCACGCTGGACGTCCTCGTGTATTCGGACATCCCCGCGGAGCGGCTCGTCTTCATCAGCGGGCGGAAGTACGTCGAGGGCCAGACGCTGGACGGCGACGCCGTCGTCGAGCAGATCACACCGGACGGTGCGATCCTGCGATACCAGGGCAAGCAGTTCGTGCTGCGACCGAAACTCAACCCGTACGCGCGCCCGGGGTCGCCTTGACACGATCGCCATCCCTCTGGGAGAGTGGCTAGGCCGCGCCGGCCGCTGACCCTCTCTGTCCCCGAGCGTCGACGGCCGGTGGGCGCGGGCCGGGCGCCACCAGCGACCGGGCCAACGCCCAGGCCCGAGACCAGGGATTGAGCATGAACCTCCACCGCCGCGCGATCCGCATCGTCCACGCCCGCCTCGGCCTCGTCTCCAACCGCCGGGAGCTGCTCACGCGCTCGGAGTACTTCAGCGACCGCGTGCCCCAGTCGCTCCTGACCGACTACCATCGCGTCGACGACGTGCCGTGGGACGGCGCGCCGGCTGGCGTGGACGCGGAGATCCGCATCCTCGACGTGCCTGGCCTCGGGCCCGCGATCGTGCTCGAGCCCGACCGCGTGCTGGCGGTAGGGGACTGGACCGCCCTTGAGGCCGCCAATTCCGACCGGCGATACTCCCTGTTCGGGAACCTGGGGTTCGTCTTCCGCTACGTGATTCACGCGCTGGAGCGCTACCACGACACGTGGTCCTTCCACGCGAGCGCGATGGTCGACGACAAGGGCGACCTCTGGCTCATCCCGGGCGGCGCCGGGGCGGGCAAGACCGTGTTCCTGCTGGAGGGGCTCACGCGCGGCTGGACCATCTTCTCGACGGAGATGACCCACGTCCGCTTGGCGGACGGTGGGTACGAGTTCTACAAGGGCTCCCTCTTCGACAACATCCGGCTCGGCACGCTCCTCTACGACTTCCCGGCTGTCCTCGAGCGGCTCGGCATCGCGCTGCCGCCGTCGCCACCGTCGGGCGACCCCTGGGGCGTGAAGGTCGCGCTCGATCTCGGGCACGTGCAGACCCCGTCGGATGTCCTGGTGAGCCCCTCCCTCCGGATCGTCAGCCCCAAGGTGGAATCGGGGCGGGACCGGGCGGTCGTCACGCAGATCGGCCGCCCGGAGAAGCTCGTCAAGCTTCTGTTCGACAACGCCACCGAGAAGCACGGCGGCACCGTGCTCCTCTATGACCGGCTCCCCGTCCCGTCGCTGGATACACCCACGCTCATGGCCCGCCGGCTCGAGGCAATGCGCGGCCTGGTGGATCGGGCCACGATCAAGAGCGCCCGGAGCACGCTCTGTGGAGCCCGGAACTGCATGGAGGGCCTGCTCGATGAGTGAGCGGGACAAGGCCGCGCGTCCCGCCTGGGACGGCGTCATCGAGATGCCGGTCCGCGAGCGGCTCCGGAAGCCCCGCGACGGCGGCTGGACGATGGTCATCGACAAGGGGCTTGGCCTCAACGCGATCGACGACCTGATGCAGGTCGCGGCGCCGGTCATCGACGTGCTGAAGCTCACCTTCGGGACTTCGGCCTTCTTCGGTCACGACGTCCTCAAGGAGAAGGTACGGACGGTCACGGCCCACGGGGTTTACTGCATGCCGGGCGGGACATTCCAGGAGGTCGCGATCTGGCAAGGAGCGTTCGACCGCTATCTCGACCGGGCGCGCGAGCTCGGGTTCAACGCGATCGAAGTCTCGGACGGCACGATCGAGATGGACGGCCGGACCCGGGCCGACGCCATCGCGAGAGCCGTTAAGGCCGGGTTCCGGGTGCTGTCGGAGGTGGGCAAGAAGGATCCGGCCGACGCCCAGCCGATGGCAGCGCTCGCCGAGCTCGTCAACGCCGACCTCGTCGGCGGCGCGTTCATGGTCATCATGGAGGCGCGGGAGGCCGGCAAGGGCGTGGGGATCTACGATGCCTCGGGGCTACCCCGGGAAGCCGAGATCGAGGCCTTCTTGAAGGGCGTGCGCGACCCCGACCGGATCCTCTGGGAGGCGCCGCTCGGGCCCCAGCAGCGGTACCTCGTCCTCCGGTTCGGCCCCAACGTCAGCCTCGGCAACGTTGCGCCCGATGACATCCTGGCCCTCGAGGCGCTCCGCTGCGGGCTCAGGGGGGACACCCTCAAGCGCGCGTGGCTGGCCGATCGGGCCCGCGGCGCCGCCGCCACCGGTCCCGTCGATCCCTGAATGCAGTGGCCGGGCTGCCGACGCGATCTGTCGCGGCGAGACGCCCCCGGAGGGACGCGAGGCTCCGAGGGCCGGAGGCCCGAGGCGTCGCGGCGAGCCGCCCCCGGAGGGACGCGAGGCTCCGAGGGCCGGAGGCCCGAGGCGTCGCGGCGAGCCGCCCCCGG
>Ga0114129_10001981_pt1 | contig 28014 bp, 26 predicted proteins | sample RhiMetdeltSRZDD1_FD_80071 | JGI IMG/M metagenome (GOLD analysis project Ga0114129, IMG submission 80071) | Populus rhizosphere microbial communities from Tennessee, USA - Rhizosphere MetaG P. deltoides SRZDD1 (version 2) (version 2) | ecosystem: Host-associated > Plants > Roots > Rhizosphere >... | reverse complement strand
CTTCGGCGCGGTGCCGCTCGGCACGCGCCCCAACACCGCGGTGTCCTTCTTCGATCCGCACCAGGTGGCGCCGACGTCGTATCAAGTGAACCTCGACCTGCAGCACGAGCTCTCGCGCGGCCTCGTCGTCGAGGCCGGCTACATCGGCAACTTCAGCCGGCACCTGACGGCGAACGACTTCTCGATGAACCAGGTGCCGGCGGCGTCGGCGGGTCCCGGCGACACGCAGGCGTTGCGCCCGTTCCCGCAGTTCAGCAACGTCACGCTCATCAATCCGTCGATCGGCAAATCGAGCTACCACGGCGAGTTCGTTCGCGTCCAGAAGCGAGTCTCCGATGGCTTCTCGGTGCTCGCTCATTACACGTATTCGCGCTACTACGACGATGTGGAGTCGTCCAACGAGTACGGCGCCTCGGGCAGTTACATGGACGCGTATCATCGCGAGCTCGACTGGGCGCGCAGCGCGAGCGACGTGCCGCACCACTTCGTTGTCACAGCGCTCTACGAGATCCGGCCGTTCACTGGACGCCGCTATCTCGACGCGGCGCTCGCCAACTGGCGCGTCGGCGTGCTGCAGACATTCCAGTCGGGTCCACCGTTCACCATCGTGACGACCGCCAACACGACCAATGCGTTTCCGGCCGGAGCGCTGCGTCCGAACCTGGTCGGCGATCCGGATTTGCCGTCTGACCAGCGGACGCTCACGCACTGGTTCAACACGTCGGCGTTCGTGAACCCGACGGCATTCACCTTCGGCAATTCCCCGCGTTCGGTGCTGCGGGGACCGAATGTCGTGACGACCGATCTCACGCTCGAGAAGACGATCGGGATCGTCGGCCGCAAGAGGCTGGATGTTCGCGTCGAGGCGTACAACCTGCTGAATCGCACGAATTTCAACCTGCCTGGCTTCACGCTGGGCGCGGCGGATTTCGGCGTGATCTCGAGCGCACGTGCACCGCGCACGATTCAGCTCGGCGCGAGGTTCAACTTCTAATGGACTACGCTCTGCCGCTCGCGGCCATCACGCTCGGGGCGGCCATCGTCAACGGCGCACTCGGATACGGCTTCTCCTCGATCACCGTGCCGCTTGCGCTGTTGTTCCTGACGAATCGCGTCCTCAATCCCGCGCTCGTCCCCATCGAGGTCGCACTCAACGCCTATGTGTTGTGGGTGAATCGCGCGGCGCTGCCCAACGTCTGGAGGCGGGTGCTGCCAATCGTCATCGGACTGGCGCCCGGCGTGTTGTTCGGCACCGCGCTCGTGTCCTATGTCAATCCCGGGTGGCTGAAGTTCGGAACGTTCATCGTGCTGCTGCCGCTCATCCTGATTCAGGCCGCGGGATATCGGCGTCCGATTCAGTCCGAGCGATCGATCGGGCTCGCGTTTGGCGGCGGGGTCGGCATTCTCTATTCGGTGACGACGATTTCGGGTCCGCCGCTTGCGGTGATGTTGAGCAACCAGGGGCTGACGAAGAAGGACTTCCGTGCGGCGCTCGGCTTCATCCGACTCGCAGAGTCATCGTTTACCGCGGTGGCGTACTACTACGCGGGGTTGTACACCATGCAGAGCGCGGCGCTTGTTCCGTACATCCTCCCGAGCATCGTGGTCGGCGTTCCGATCGGCGCGTATCTGATCCAACGCATCAGGCCCGAGACATTCCGCCGCGTGTGTATGAGCTTCGATGCCTGGATCGTGGCGTTCGGGCTGTCGACGCTGCTCAAGGATCTTCAGTTGGTGCAGAACAACGCTGCCTATCTGGTGCTTGTCTTCGTCGGCCTGCTCGACACGTGGCTCTTGTACCGGTTCTTCTCCGTGCAGTTGCCCACCGTCAAGCGCATGGAGGAACTCAGAGCCACGCCAGACGGTCCGGCTAAAGCCGGACACTACGCGTGAGGTCCGGCTCAAGCCGGACCCTTTATCGATACGCGGCTGCCTGAATCCCGTACAACTCCGCGTACTGACCTCGCTTCGCGATCAACGCCTCGTGCGTGCCGACTTCGACGACGCGGGCGCCGTCGAGGACGACGATCAGATCCGCCATGCGCACAGTCGAGAAGCGATGCGAGACCAGGAGGGTGATGCGGCCGTTGCCGGTGCCAGGCGTGCCGTCGCGCCGAGTCGCTGCGGCATAGCGCTCGAAAAGCGCGTGCTCCGTTTCCGCATCGAGCGCCGCCGTTGGCTCGTCGAGCACGAGCAGCAATGGCTCATCGCGCATGAAGCCGCGCGCCAACGCGAGCTTCTGCCACTGACCGAATGACACATCCACGCCCTCCGGCCACGTCGGCCCGAGCTGCGTGTCCAGGCCCGCCTTCAGCTTCACCACCACATCGCCCGCCCCTGCTCGCGTGACGGCGGCAACGACCGCAGCTTGATCGTCGAGGCGAGGGATGTCCCCGACACCGACCGTGTGACGGGCACGGAACTCGAAGCGGAAGAAATCCTGAAACGCGCCTGCGAGCCGCGATCGCCACTCGTCGGCGCGCACTCGCGCGAGCGGCGTGTCGTCGATGAAGATCGAACCCGATCGCGGCTCGTACAGCTTGGCCAGCAGCTTGACGAGCGTCGTCTTGCCCGCGCCGTTCTCCCCGACAATCGCCACAACCGCGCCCGCCGGCAGCTCGAGGCTCACATCGTCGAGCACGACTCGGTCGGTGCCTGGGTACGCGAAAGAGACGTGATCGAAGCGTATGGAGCGAGCAATGCGTGACGGAGCAGAGAGGTCTGACGTCGCCGCAACTGCGGCCGCGTAATCCTCGAGCCAGGCGAGCCGCTTCGCGCCATACATCCAGAAGCCGGTGAGGAATCCGATCTCGCCGACGGTGGCGCCAATGTACGCGGATAAACGCGCGCCTGCGGCCAGCACGAGCAGCACGCTGCTGGCCGGCGCGCCGAGGCCCGACGAGACGAACACGATCGCGCCGACGTAGGCGGCGCTGAAAATGGCCCAGGCCAGCGTGTGCCACAGCGCCGATCCCCAGCGCACGGCAGCAATGGGTCGATACCCGTGCTCCCACGCCAGCCGCCGATCGGTGACGAGGCGCCTGCCGATGCCGGTGATCCGCACTTCCTTCCCGGGTGACGCGGTCGTGGCCACCATGAACAGGTGTCGCGCGAGCCGATTCGACTGAGCACCCCGCTCCTGCGCCATTCGCTCGACGCGGGGCCGCCACGTCGCGACGAGCGCAGTCGGTACGGCCAGGACGGCGAGCAGGAGGAGAGCCGGATGTATCGACATCAGCAGGCCGATGGTGACGACGAGCCGCAAGATCCAGCCACATGTCGAGAAGACCGACATGTACATGTGATCCAACACGAAGACCTGATCGCGAAGCATCGAGAGCAAATCGAGATAATCCGGCCTCTCCTGATGCGCGATGGTCGCCACCGTTGCCTGCAGCCGCGCGACGTGAGACTCGAGCGCGATCGTGACCTTGTCGCGGAAGCGTCGTTGCACTCGCGTGCTGACCGTTCGCAGGAACCACGTCGCCGCCGCTGAGACGCCAAGCCCGATCGCTGCCGTCAGCACGAGGCCCGCGCGCTTCTCGAGCACACCCTTGCCAAGCAGCATGAGCCACAAGGCCATCAACGCGTCTGGCAGCACGGCGAGCTGTGACAGCACGAACGCGGCGAGCATCAGACGAGGCTCGTGGCGGTAGCCGAGCTTGCAGAGACGCCACATGGACGACAGCGCCGGGGGGAGCTCGTTGCTCACGTTCGGTGTCGTGCCGCGATCAGGAGAGGACGTCATAGGTCATGCCCTCCTCATCCTCCGCGCCGAACCGTTGCGCCTGCAGGTCGAACATCGTGCGATAGCGTCCGTTCTTCGCCATCAGCTCATCGTGCGTGCCGAGCTCTATTACCCGACCGTTTTCGACGACGCAGATGCGGTCGGCGTGGCGGACGGTGGAGAAGCGATGTGAGATGAGGATGGTGGTGCAGTGTCGCGTGGCCGCGAGGATGCGATCGAAGATCTCGGCCTCGCCTCTGACGTCGAGCTGTGCGGTGGGTTCGTCGAGCAGTACCACTCCCGCCCCGAGCTCCACCGCGCACAGCGCCCGCGCGAGCGCCACGCGTTGCCACTGGCCGCCCGAGAGATCGGTGCCGTCCGCGTATCCTCGCGCGAGCACGGTGTCGAGCCTGGCGAGCTTGGTTGCGCCGGCGGATTCGAGCGCCGCGCGGATCTCGTCGTCGGGAGCGCCGGCGGGGGCGACGTTGTCGCGCAGCGACAATTCGAAGCGCGTGAAGTCCTGGAAGACGGCCGTCAGGCGCGACCGCCACGACGTGAGATCGAAGCTGCGCAGATCGACGCCATCGATCTCGATGGATCCCGATTGCGGGTCATAGAAGCGGCACAGCAGCTTCGCGAGCGTCGTCTTGCCAGCGCCGTTCTGTCCCACGATCGCGAGCGACGAGCCGGCAGGGATCGTGAGATCGAAGTTCTCGAGGACCGGCGGTCCGCCAGGATAGGCAAACGTCAGTTGACGAAAGCGAATCTCGCGTCCCGGGCTGCCCTGGGCTCCGCGCGTGCCCGACTGCAGCGCACCGGCAGGAGCCATCGCGGGCTCGAGCCTGAGCACGGCGTCCACAGGCGCCGACGCACCATCGAGCGCCCAGTTGAGTCCGCCGAACGCAATCATCGACGCGCCGATCGCGCACTGCGCGAACACGACGACTTCGCCGAGCGTGAGCCGCCCGCTCAGGACGTCGCGGCCGAGGGACCAGAAGACGATGACGTTGGCGCTGATGACGAGCAGCATGCTCCACATGACCGGGCGCTCGCGAAGGCGCGTGGCCTGATACTGCAGCTCGTGGAGTCGCGTGCGACGAGCGACGAAGCGATCGATCACCCAACTGGCAAGACCGAACAGCCGCAGCTCTTTGCTGGCGGGCGCATCGACGGCCAGCCGGTAGGCGTAGTCGGCGTCGCGTTGCGCGCTGCGGACTTCATCGGTGTTGCGATCGCGCCACACGCCGCTTTCGCGGAGCAGCCAATGTGTCGCGACCCAGGCGCCACCGAGTACGAGGGGCGCCCACCACGCATAGGCGGCGAGCACGACCGCTGACGAGACACCACCAATCATCTCGACGAGACCGCCGGCAATGAAATCCATCGAGATCGAGAGCGGCGGCCCCATCATCCCCATGTCGAAGTCGCGTGCCATGGTGAGATCGTTCGTCAGCTTCGGATCTTCGAGATGACCCATGCCTGGCGGACGCACGCAGGCTTCCGTCAGCCGATCGTAGAGCCACGCTGCGGTGCGGTCGCCCAGGTTCGCGCCGATTGCCGTGTGCAGGGGGCCAAGGATCTGCATCAGCACGAATGCGACGCCGACAAACGTCAGCGCGTTCGTCAGGTTGTCGCCGCGCTGAACGGCGCCAACCAGGGTGCCCATCGCAATCGCGAAGACCGCCGGCAGCACCCCTCGAGCCACGAGGACGATCCACCAGGCGGCAGCAAGGGGGAGGTCCGCCTTGAGCAGCACCGCGAAAAACTTCCATTCCTTGCGTTCACGCAATCTCGGCATTGATAACCGCTCCGAACAGGTCAGAAAGGATACTCGCTCTAAGACGTTCCATTAGACGAGACGAGTCGTATAATCGGCCCGGCGAGGGTGTCCTCATGATCCGCCCGTCGGTTCGTGCTCTTCTGATTGGTGCGCTTTCGTGTGGCGCAGCGCTGACGGCAGCCGCCGATTCCCCTTCGGGATCCGGGCCCGCCGCCTGGGCGAGCGATCTGTCTCCAATTGCCGCCCCTGACTGGAGCTACGACCGCGCGGCGCATCTGATCGAGCGCGCGGGTTTCGGAGCAGCGCCCGAGGACATCGAGCGACTCGCCACGCTGACTCCGCAGCAGGCCGTGAATGCGCTGGTCGACTACGAAGCCATCGACAATTCCAGCCTCAAGCCGTTCGACGAATCTGGCATCTGGGATCCGGGCATGGATCCGTTTCCACCGAGCCGGGCCGAAGCGGTACGGCTGGCGCGCGAGCACGGTGAGGGCCTCGGTGAGAAGGTGCTGCCGGTCGGCACGCAGCGGCGGCTTCAGCCTGTTGTCGACAAGTTCTTTTACAGCCTCACGGCCAATCAGATCGAAACGCAGCGGCTCGGCCTGTGGTGGGCGAACCGCATGCTGTCGACGCGCCGCCCGCTCGAAGAGAAGCTGACGCTGTTCTGGCACGGGCACTTCGCGTCCGGCGAGAACAAGGTTCGCGATTACCGGATGATGCATCAGCAGAACCTGATGTTCCGCGCGCATGCGTCGGGACCTCTTCAGGATCTGCTCATCGGGATCCTCAAGGATCCCGCCATGCTCGTCTACCTGGACAACGGCGAGAACATCAAGTCGCATCCGAACGAGAACTTCGGGCGCGAGCTGCTCGAGCTGTTCACGATGGGCGTGGGGAACTACTCGGAGCGCGACGTCCGAGAAGCGGCGCGTGCGTTCACGGGCTGGACGAACGACGTGCTCACCTACAAGTTCGATGTCGCGCAGCACGACTTCGGCGAGAAGACGTTCCTGGGACGCACGGGCGCTTTCAACGGCGAGGACATCATCCGCATCATCCTCGAGCAGCCCGTCACCGGAGAGTTCGTGGCGGCGAAGCTGTACCGGTACTTCGTTCGCGAAGAGATCCCGGCCGCGGTCAAGGTGCAATTGGGACGCGAGTTCCGCGAGAGCGGCTATCGTGTCAAGCCGCTGCTCAAGCGGATCTTCCTCTCGAAGGACTTCTACAGCTCCGCATCGTACGCCACGCAGATCAAGAGTCCGGTGCATCTGGTGATCTCCACGTACAAGAAGATGGGGCTGCGCGAGTTGCCGACGATTCCAGACGTTGGCCGGATGACGGCCGGCCTCGGTCAATCGCTCTTCGATCCTCCGAACGTCGCGGGCTGGGCGGGTGGGCGGACATGGATCACGCCGGCCACGCTGCTGCAGCGCGGCAACATGTTTCGCGACGTCCTGTTTCCAGACGTCAAAGGCTTCCGCCCGCCTGACCGTGCGATGTCATCAACCGACATGCGCGTGGGCGAGCGGCTCGCGCAGGGCATGAACATCACGGAAGCGACACGAGAAGGGGACGCCGAGTCGAACAAGATGGTCGATCGCGACGAGGACTACAACACCCGCTATGGCGGATACGCGGGGAATCTGTTGGCGTTCAAGCGAACCAAGTTGATCCCCAGGAATCCAGTCTCGGTCGATCTGGCAGCAATCGTTCGCGCGGCGGAGGCGGACACGGTAGACAAGGTCGTGGATCACTTCGCGCATCGGTTTCTCCGCGTGGCGCTGGCGGATAACGATCGCGCGGCGCTCGCCGAGTTCCTGCGCGGCAAGCTCGGAACGACGCGGATCGAACGGAGCGACAAGCTCGAGCCATCGTTGCGAGAGCTGCTGTATCTGGTACTGAGCACGCCGGAGTACCAGCTGGGATAGTGAGGGGGCAAGGAGCGAGGGGCGAGGTAACGACGATGGCTTCCAAACATGCGCTCGGTTGTTCGTGCTCGCGACGCGATTTTCTGGCGCGCGGAATGTACGGCCTCGGCGTCGGCGCAGGACTGCCGCTGATCTTGAGCCGCACGTCGGCGGCTCTGGCTGCGCAAGCGCGTCAGGGGACGAGCGTCGAGCAGCACCCCAATCGCATCCTCGTCGTCATCGAGCTGTCGGGCGGCAACGACGGGTTGAATACGGTCGTGCCGTTCGGTGACGCCGCGTACTATCGCGCACGGCCCAAGCTGGGTATCCCCGAGCGCGAGGTCATCAAGGTCGCCGACGGCTTCGGTTTCCATCCGTCGATGGTCGGCTTCGAGAGGCTCTTCAAAGACGGACGTCTCGCCGTGGTGCACGGCTGCGGCTACGATCACCCGAGCCTGTCGCATTTCTCGTCGATGGGGTACTGGCACACGGGAGTCCCGAATGGCGGCGAGCCGCTCGGCTGGCTGGGACGGCTGGCCGATCAGACGTATCCGAGCCAGACACGCAACGTCATCGTGAACCTCGGAAACTCCCAGTCGCTCGCGGTCCGCGGTCGCCAGCATTCTCCGCTCGTCTTCGATGACCCTGCGCGTTTCCGTCGCGATGGCACCGACGATGAGAAGCACGTGCTCGCGGCGTTGAGCAAGGCGAAGACGACGACCAACGCCACACTCGACTTTCTCGCCTCGACGGCGCAGAACGCGACCGACAGTTCCGACTTCGTTCGCCGCGCGTCTTCGACCTACCGCACGACCGTGGACTACGGCCAGGGCGGCGGACTTGGCGGCAACCTTCAGCGTGTCGCCGCGCTCATCGCGGCCGAGATGCCGACGCGTCTGTACTACGTCACCTATCAGGGCAATTCGTTCGACACGCACGTGCAGCAGGCGGATCTGCACACGCGACTCCTGATGTACACGGCAGATGCCGTTCGCGGCTTCATGGACGACGTTGCGCGTCTGGGGCGTGCCGACGATGTCGCCGTGATGATCTTTACCGAGTTTGGACGTCGCGTCGAAGAGAACGGCAGCCTCGGCACCGATCACGGCACGGCCACGCCAATGTTCGTCGCCGGCAAGGGCGTGAAGGGTGGTTTCTACAGTCGCCATCCAAGCCTGACGGATCTCGATGACGGCAACCTGAAGATGACGACAGATTTCAGGCGCGTGTATGCGACCGTGATCAAGGAGTGGCTCGGCTACGATCAGACGCAGGCGGTGCTGAAGGGCACGTTCGAGCCGCTGGGAGTATTTGCGCTATAACCACGAAAACCACGAAGATCGCGAAGAACACGAAGGCCAAATTGGATTGGGTTTCGTACACTTCGAGAGCTTCGTGAACTTCGTGGTTAGGGACATGGAGGTTTTGTGTACCTAGTTGCTGCGGGCATGGTGTTGCTTCTTACTGGACTCCTGAACCAACAGGAGGCTCCTCCGGCATCTCTCGATTACGACTACTTCAAGGCAAAGGTGCAGCCCATCTTCCTTGCCAAGCGTCCGGGTCACGCCCGGTGCGTCGCATGTCATGGGGGCGGGACGACGCTGCGCCTCGAGCCGCTGGCGAAGGGAAGTACCGCGTGGACTGAAGAGGAGTCGAAGAAGAATTTTGCCGCCGTACAACGAGTGGCGCTGCCAGGAAATCCGACGAGCAGGCTGTTGATCCACCCGCTCGAGGAAACAGCTGGGGGAGACTTCTATCACAGCGGTGGCAAACACTTCGCTTCGCAGAAGGATCCGGAGTGGCAGACACTGCGAGCCTGGATCATGGGACAGACTAAGTAACGCGCAAGAGCCCAGCAGGACGACCCTGAGCTTGTCGAAGGGTCGGACGTGCCGGAAGCCCTACGAGGAGATTAGAAGATGACGACTCATACAAGGACGTTCGTCCTCACTCTGGCCGCGATCGTGCTGTGCACGCTCTCGCTGGCCGCGCAGAATAAGGTCCGGATCATCCAGACCAACAGCGCCGGAGACAACGTCCACCTCATCGATCCTGCCACCAATAAAGTCGTTGGCGAGATCACGGGCATCGAGGCCGGCCACGGTGCTGGTGCGTCCCCAGACGGCACCCGCATCTACGTCAGCAACGAAGCCGAGAGCACGCTCGACTTCGTGGACGCCAAGACGTTGAAGGTGCTGACGCGCGTGCCGCTGACCGCACACCCGAACAACATGGCCGTCGGCAAAGACGGCAAGTACGTCTTCGTCGGCATCATTCAGCAGCCAGGCGGCGTGGACGTGATCGAGACGGCTACACAGAAGAAGCTCAAGAACGTTCCGACCAAGGGGACGATCCACAACGTCTACGTCACACCGGATGGCAAATACGCAGTGGCGGGATCGATTGCCGGGAGGTCCATCAACGTGATCGACGCGCATACGCTGCAGACTGCATGGACGATGGATATGGACCTCGGCGTGCGTCCGATGACGTTCAATACGAACCCCGACGGCTCCACGAAGTGGCTCTTCGCACAGCTCAGTGGGCTCAACGGGTTTGCCGTGGTGGATTTCGCGACGCAGAAGGAGATCCGCCGGATCCAGAATCCGGATCTGCCGCCGGGAAAGGCCACGGTTCCGGAGGGCTCTGATCCTTCCCATGGAATGGCAGTGACCTCTGACGGCAAAACGCTCGTGGTCTGCAGCCGCTTGAACAACCATCTCTACTTCTACTCGCTCCCGGACCTGAAACCGCTGGGCGGAGCAGAACTGGGAGGCAAGGGCGCGGGCTGGGTGACGCTGACGCCGGATGGCAAGACGGCGTACGTCGCGAATCCAGTCACGAATGATGTGTCGGTGGTCGACGTCGCCTCGATGAAGGAGACGTCACGTATCAAGGTCGGGTTCGTGCCGAAGCGCAACGTGACCGTAAGGCTGCAATAAGCAGGCGGCTGGCAGCAGGCAGTTCATCAAGGCAGTACGTAGGGGCCGCCTTCAGGCGGCCCTTCGTACGGGGCGGATAGACATTGGTCCGAACATCGATCCCTTGGTTGGCCCTCGGAGTTCTCGCGTCGGTTCTCTTCACGCATGTCGTGACCGGATTGGCGGCGCCGCAAGCGCCGCCAGATCCGGAGACGATCGTCGCCGGCATGCGTATCTTCCGCACGAAAGGTGATTGTCAGTCGTGTCACGGCTGGGCCGCCGATGGCCGCAAGATGGACACGCAGATGCCCGACGGCGCGAACCTGCGTACGACGAAGCTCGATCGCGAGAAATTGATCATCGCCATCAAGTGTGGGATTCCGGGCAAGTCGATGCCCGCCTTCGACCGGCTGGCGTACAGCGACGGCCGCTGCTACGGGATGAAGCAGGCCGACCTTCAGAAGCTGGGCAGCCTGCCTGACGCGCCGGCGACGCTGCAGCCACGCGAGATCGAAGCGGTCGCCGACTTTCTGTTCGCGAAGGTGATCGGCAAAGGTCCGATGGATCGCGCCACGTGCATCGAGTACTGGGGATCGGACGTCGCCGCCTGCAGCGAGTTCAAGTAACACACGTCTGGTTTCCAAGTGCGACGTTCCTGTCGCCACTCGTCGTTCTAAGTACACAGTTGTCTCGCCATCATCGCGATCGGGTCGCATGGTGAATGCGCGCACGCGTTGGAGCACGCATACGCGTGACAGAAACGTGAACCTTCGTCGCCACTTCCGACAACGTTGTGTGGTCCGCGCGTTCACGCGTGCGACCGTATCGATCGAGGTAACCCGCGCGTCCGCGCGCGATTAACGCGCAATACCTTTCCTCCACGCACACCGGCGACCTGGCGTCGAGTTTGCTCACCGCTGCACATCACACCTTCGACTGGGGTGCGGGATGTGTGGCACCCAGGGACAACGAACAGGGGTTTCGACAAATTCGCGCGCCGCGCGCTGGGGAAAGGATTGCCCGTGCTCACTCGACGTGTCCGCAAGAACTCACTACCTACTGCACGCTGTTTGAAATTGAGTTGGACGCCTGTTGTCGCGGCGTCGCTTTTGCTTGGATCAGTTAGCGCTCCTTCGTTTGCGCAGACCACGCCCGCCGTCACCGTCGGAGGCGGCGTTCAGACGAGCTTCGTGCACACCGAAACCGACAGCGCCGACAGCACGGACACGTTTCCGCTGAACAGCGTGCGGCTCTACATCGGGGGTACCGCAGCGCCCAAGATCAAGTTCATGTTCAACACCGAGTACAACGGCGCGACCAATGCCGTTGGAGTACTCGACGCGAACGCGCAGTTCGAGATCTCGCCCATGTTCAACGTGTGGGTCGGGCGCCTCATCGCGCCGAGCGATCGCGCCAATCTCTATGGTCCCTACTTCGCACATCACTGGGCCACATTCCAAGACGGCGTCCAGGATGGTTATCCGTTCGTCGCTGCCGGCCGCAGCAACGGCGCGCTCTACTGGGGCCAGTTCGGAAAAGTGAAGGCGTCGATCGGCGCCTTCGACGGCGCGTCCCAGACGGCGGACGACACCGTCGTTGGTGCGGCACGAGTTCAGGTGGACTTCTGGGATCAGGAAGCCGGCTATTACCTGAACGGTACGTATTACGGAGACAAGAACCTGCTCGCCCTCGCCGGCGCCGTGCAGTGGCAGGGTAGCGACAAGAAGGCCTACAACGTCGACTTCCTCCTCGAACGGAAAGTGCCTGGGGGCGGTGTGTACTCGGTCGAAGCGGAGTGGGCCAAGTACGACTTCCTCGGTGGCTACAGCCCAGACTACGGCACCGACGATGGTGGGTATGTCCTTGGCTCCTACATGTTCCCGCAGATGGTGGGCGTGGGCAGGTTCGAGGTGCTCGGCAAGTTCGGGAAGGCGCGATTCCGCGATGGGCTCACGCTTCTGAACATCGACTACGACCAGAAGACGTCCGAGGTCAATCTCAACTACGTCATCAAGCAGTTCAACGCGCGCGTGATGCTCTTCTACAAGGACACACGCTTCGACGTCGTACGCGCGAACACCAAGCAGGTGGGCGTCGGCATCCAGTTGCAGATCTGACAGTTCGCATACTCAGGAGTGACCCATGAAACTCAAATGTCTGTGTCTCACCGCCTGCCTGCTGGGCGCATTGGTGTTGCCGACCATCGCCACCGCGCAAGGCACCATCAAGGTCGGCGTCCTGCATTCTCTGTCGGGCACGATGGCCATCAGCGAGACGACGCTGAAGGACACCATCCTCATGATGATCGACGAGCAGAACAAGAAGGGTGGACTGCTCGGCCGCAAGCTCGAGGCCGTCGTCGTCGATCCGGCGTCTGATTGGCCGCTCTTCGCGGAAAAGGCGAGAGAGCTGCTCGAGAAAGACAAGGTGGCGGTCGTCTTTGGCTGCTGGACGTCGGTGTCGAGAAAGTCCGTGCTGCCCGTTTTCGAGAAAGACAACGGCCTGCTGTTCTATCCGGTGCAGTACGAAGGCGAGGAGTCGTCCAAGAACGTGATCTACACCGGCGCCGCGCCCAATCAGCAGGCGATTCCCGCCGTGGACTATCTGATGAAGGAAGTGGGCGTCAAACGGTGGGTACTGGAAGGCACCGACTACGTCTACCCGCGCACGACGAACAAGATTCTCGAAGCGTACTTGAAGGCCAAGGGCGTCGCGCCGGCGGATATCTCGATCAATTACACGCCATTCGGTCATTCCGATTGGCAGACGCGTGTCGCGGCGATCAAGCGCTTCGGCTCGGCGGGCAAGAAGACGGCAGTGGTCTCGACGATCAACGGCGACGCGAACGTGCCGTTCTACAAGGAGCTCGGGAATCAGAAGATCTCCGCGGAGGACATTCCGGTCGTCGCGTTCTCAGTCGGTGAAGAGGAGCTGTCGGGCCTCGACACCAAGCCGCTCGTCGGACATCTGGCGGCGTGGAACTACTTCGAGAGCGTGAGCACGCCGGCCAACGCGGCGTTCATCAAGCAGTGGAGGACGTTCATCAAGAAAGCCACCCGGACGACGAACGATCCGATGGAAGCGCACTATATTGGCTTCAATCTCTGGGTGAAGGCCGTCGAAAAGGCCAAGTCCACTGACGTCGACAAGGTGCTCGACGCGCTGCCCGGCCTCGAGACGCCAAACCTGACCGGCGGCATCGCGAAGATGCTGCCGAACCACCACATCACCAAGCCCGTGTACATCGGCGAGGTCCGCGCCGATGGTCAATTCGACGTTGTGTGGAAGACGACCGGCACCGTTCCGGGCGACGCATGGTCCGACTTTCTGCCAGTCAGCCAGGACACCGAGGCGGACTGGGTCAAGCTGAAATGCGGCAATTACAACACCAAAACGAAGCAGTGCTCTGGTCAGAACTACAAGTGAACTGGGTCCCCTGCGGCGCGCAGCGGCTGTGTGGGCTGCTGCTCGCCGCGTGTCTGGTCACGACGGGCGCATCGGCGCAAACGAAAGATGAGAGCTTTCTCGCATCAGTGGCGGAGCTGCGCGAGGCGAGCTATGCCGACAAGGAGGCCATTGCCGAACGACTGATTGCCTCGGGGCATACGAGCGCGCGTGCCGTCATGACCGCGCTGCTCGAAGACCGTCTGTATGTCCGATTGCAGGATCACCGGATCTTCATCGTCAAGATCGCGGATGGTGTCACGAGCTTCGACCTCGTTGATCCGGTCTCGCTGAAGAACGCGGGATCGGGATCGCCGGACGCGTTCGAGAAGATCGGCACGAACAATCGGCTCCGACGGGCGCTGCGGATTTCCGTGGCGCGATTCGGACTCGCGAACCCGGATGCGTCGGTACGACTCGCCGCCGTCAAGGAGATGATGCGCTCGCTCGACGAGGCGACGGCGGATCTGCTTCGGCAGCGCGTCACCCTTGAGACCGATGCGGCCGTGAAATACGAGATCGAGACCGGCATGGCTCTCGTCGGGCTCGATGCCGCCGATCGCGAGACTCGGCTGGCGGCAATTCGATCACTCGCCGGCCGACTCAGGCCCGAAGTGCGCAACAAGCTCGCGGCGATGCTCGAGCAGTCCGCCGACGGCTCGTTCTCGGAGACCGACGCGGACGTCCGCAAGGCCGCCGCGGGCGCCGTGCAGAAGATCGACTCGTCGCGCAGTCTCTATTCGGCGGTCGAGACGCTCTTCTTCGGACTGAGTCTGGGATCGGTACTCGTCCTGGTGGCCATCGGCCTTGCCATCACGTTCGGCGTCATGGGCGTGATCAACATGGCGCACGGCGAGTTCATGATGCTGGGGGCGTACGCCACGTACGTGGTGCAGATGGTGATGCCGAACGCCATCGGTGCATCGATACTCGTCGCGATTCCGGCTGCGTTCATCGTGGCGGGACTGGCCGGCGTGCTGCTCGAACGCACGATCATCCGGTTCCTCTACGGTCGTCCGCTCGAGACGCTGCTCGCCACCTTCGGCGTCAGTCTCGTCCTGCAGCAGCTCGTGCGCTCGGTTTTCTCGGCGAACAACCGTGCGGTCGAGACGCCTGCATGGCTGAGTGGCACGCTCCAGGTCAACGAAGCTCTGGCGCTGACCTACAACCGCCTCTACATCGTCGCCTTCACATTGATCGTCTTCGCGATCCTCCTCATTGTGCTCAAGCGTACGCGCCTCGGTCTGGATATCCGGGCCGTGTCGCAAAACCGTGCGATGGCGAGAGCCATGGGCATTCGTAGTGAGTGGGTCGATGCGATGACGTTCGGTCTCGGCTCCGGCATCGCAGGCGTTGCCGGCGTGGCGTTGAGCCAGTTGACCAACGTGGGTCCGAATCTCGGCCAGTCGTACATCATCGACTCCTTCATGGTCGTCGTGTTCGGCGGGGTCGGCAACCTCTGGGGCACGATGATCGGCGGCATGTCTCTTGGGATCGTCAACAAACTGCTCGAGCCGTACGCCGGCGCCGTGCTCGGCAAGATCTTCGTGCTGATCGCGGTCGTGCTCTTCATCCAGCGTCGTCCGCGGGGGCTGTTCCCGCAGACCGGACGCGCGGCGGAGAGTGTGTAGTGACACTGCGCCGATTGCGACCGAGCGTATTCGAGGATGGGGGAGGCACATCGTTCCTGGCGGTGCTGGCCCTCGTGGCACTGATCGTGCCGGCGCTCAACCTCGCGGTGCCGGCGTCATCGCCCTTCCACATCTCGACATTCGTGCTGACGCTGGTCGGCAAGTACATGTGCTACGCGATGCTGGCGGTCGCGGTCGATTTCGTCTGGGGCTTCTGTGGGATTCTGAGTCTGGGCCACGCCGCATTCTTCGCGCTCGGCGGCTACGCGATGGGCATGTATCTGATGCGTCAGATCGGCATGCGCGGCGTCTACGGCAACCCGATCCTTCCGGACTTCATGGTCTTCCTGAACTGGAAGGAGCTGCCCTGGTTCTGGCTCGGGTTCGACCACTTCTGGGTTGCGCTGATCATGACAGCGCTCGTCCCGGCCGCTCTGGCATTCCTGTTCGGGTGGCTCGCATTCCGCTCACGGGTGACCGGCGTCTATCTCTCGATCATGACCCAAGCGTTGAGCTATGCCCTCATGCTGGCGTTCTTTCGAAACGACATGGGCTTCGGCGGCAACAACGGCTTCACGGACTTCAAGGACATCGCCGGCTTCGATCTGCAGCAGGACACCACGCGCACCGTGTTGCTCGTGATGACGGCCGTGGCACTGGCAGCCGCGTATGCCGTCTGTCGTGCGGTCGTCAACTCGCGCGCGGGCCGTGTGATCCGGGCGATTCGCGACGCGGAGAGCCGAACGCGGTTCCTGGGCTATCGCGTCGAGGCCTACAAGCTGTGGGTGTTCGTGCTCTCAGCGATCATCGCGGGTGTCGCCGGGGCGCTCTACGTGCCGCAGGTCGGCATCATCAACCCGAGTGAGTTCGCGCCGATCAACTCGATCGAAGTGGTCATCTGGGTCGCCGTCGGCGGGAGAGGAACGCTGTACGGCGCCGCAGCCGGCGCCGTGCTCGTGAACTACGCGAAGACGTTCTTCACCGGCGCATTGCCGGAGGTCTGGCTGTATGCGCTCGGTACGCTCTTCGTCTTGGTGACCCTCTTCCTGCCGCGTGGGCTCGTCGGCCTCGTGCCGGCGAAACTGAGAACGGCATGAACCGGACGATGGCGGCGACCGAGCGGCCAGCGTTTGGAACTGGAGTCTGGCAGGAGATGCGTGCGGCGGCGGCGCGCCGCGCGCCGCCGCAGCTCGTAGGCAAGATCCTGTACATCGAGAACCTGACCGTGAGCTTCGACGGCTTCAAGGCGCTCGACGGGCTCACGCTGTACGTCGATCCCGGAGAGCTGCGTTGCATCATCGGACCAAACGGCGCGGGCAAGACGACGATGATGGACGTCATCACCGGCAAGACGCGGCCGGATACGGGGTCCGTGTGGTTTGGCCGGAACATCGATCTGCTGTCGCTCAGCGAGCCCGAGATCGCGCAAGCCGGCATCGGCCGCAAGTTTCAGAAGCCGACCGTCTTCGAACACCTCACGGTCTTCGAGAACCTCGAGCTCGCACTTGCGGGTGACAAGTCGTTCTGGAAGACGCTGCTGGCGAAGTTGACACCGGCGGAACGGCAGCGGATCGACGAAGTGCTCGAGGCAATCGGCCTCACGTCGCGCCGCGACGTGTTCGCGAGGACGTTGTCGCACGGCCAGAAGCAATGGCTGGAGATCGGCATGCTGTTGATGCAGGAGCCGGAGCTCCTGCTGGTCGATGAGCCCGTCGCTGGCATGACGCCTCAAGAGACCGACCGCACGGCGGAGCTGCTCCTGTCGCTCGCGGGGAAGCACTCGGTCGTCGTCGTCGAGCACGACATGGACTTCGTGCGTTCCATCGCGGGCCGCGTCACGGTCCTGCACGAGGGCAGCGTGCTCGCGGAGGGAGACATGAACACCGTGCAGAACGATCCTCGCGTCATCGAGGTGTATCTGGGCGCATGAGTCTGCTTTCTGTTGCGGCGCTGAACCAGTCGTATGGCGGCAGCCACACGCTCTGGGACGTCGATCTGGCGGTTCCGCTCGGCTCAAGGACGTGTCTGATGGGCCGTAATGGGATGGGCAAGACCACACTACTGAAGTGCATCATGGGTCTCCTTCCGGCGACCTCGAGCGCGATGAGATTCGACGACACCGATCTGCGCGCGCTCCCGGCCGAGGGCCGCGCGCGGCTCGGGATCGGATACGTGCCACAGGGCCGGGAAATCTTCTCGCACTTGACCGTCGAGGAGAATCTGCGTGTGGGTCTCGGTGTGAGGAAGGACGGTCCCAAGTCGATCCCGGCGCGCATCTTCGACCTGTTTCCAGTGCTGAAGCAGATGCTGCGTCGACGAGGCGGTGATCTGTCGGGCGGCCAGCAGCAACAGCTCGCAATCGGTCGTGCGCTCGTTCTCGAGCCGAAGCTCCTGATCCTCGACGAGCCAACCGAAGGAATTCAGCCAAACATCGTGCACGAGATCGGAGACGTGATCCTCAGGCTCAATCAGGATGCCGGCGTCACCGTGCTGCTGGTGGAGCAGAAGCTGCCGTTCGCGCGTCGCGTGGCGAGTGAGTTTCGCATTCTCGAGAAGGGGCGCTGCGTCGCGGAAGGATCAATCGGGGACTTGACGGATGACGTCGTCCGCGAACATCTCAGCGTCTGATCGGGCGGTTGCGGCCGCCGCAGGGCGGATCCTGCCGTACAGACCCGCCGAGAGTCCACACGGACGGGGGTCGCTGCACGTGATCGCTCGCGGGGATGGGCGGAGCGTCGTGAGCCGCGCGTTTGCGACGAGCCCGCTTCGGCTGCTGACCCCGAGGAATCACGGACGCGCCGCGTGGGTCTACACATCGAGCTATGGCGGGGGCCTCGTCGATGGCGATCACATTACGCTCGATGTCGACGTCGGGCGTGGAGCTGCGGCGTTCGTCTCGACGCAGGCGTCGACGAAGGTGTATCGGTCCGAGCGGGGCACTGCGGCCGATCTGCGCGCGCATGTCGAGGACGATGGTCTGCTGGTCGTGATGCCGGATCCCCTGGTGTGCTTCGCCTCGTCTCGGTATCGGCAAGCCATCCGACTCGACCTTGCCGGTGGGGCCGGAATGGTGCTCGTCGACTGGCTGTCGTCAGGACGGTGTGCATCAGGGGAGCGGTGGGCATTCGACGAGTACGTGTCAACCCTCGTGGCGCGCGTGGACGGGAGGCTCGTCGTGCACGATGCGCTGGCGCTGCGAGCGGCTGACGGCGGTCTGCGCACACGGCTAGGCCGGTTCGACGTTCTGGCACTAGCGCTGTTACTCGGAGCGCAGCTTCGATCGACGGCGGCGGATATCGTTGCCGAGGTGGGCCGCATGCCGGTTCGCCGTCGAGACGATCTCCTCGCTGCGGCGTCGCCGGTCGGCGATGGGGGTTGTCTGCTTCGTCTGGCAGGTCGATCGGTCGAGCAGGTCGGACGGGCGATTCGACAGTATCTCGCCGTGATTCCATCGCTGCTCGAAGATGATCCATGGGCGCGCAAATGGTGAGTGGACTGCTATGCACCTGACTCCGCGCGAACTCGACAAACTGATGCTGCATCAAGCCGGCTTCCTGTCGCAGAAGCGGCTCGCACGAGGACTACTGCTCAACTATGTCGAGGCCGTCTCGCTGATTGCGACACAACTCCTCGAGTTCATTCGCGATGGCCGCTCAGTCGCAGAGCTGATGGATCTTGGACGGAACATCCTCGGTCGCAATGAGGTGCTCGAAGGCGTCGCCGACATGATCGATGAAGTGCAGATCGAAGGAACCTTTCCCGACGGCACGAAGCTCGTGACCGTCCACCATCCGATCGTGTCCGACCGCGGTGATCTGCGTCTGGCCCTCTACGGCAGCTTCATTGCGGCGACCGCGACACACGGCGAGGTGGGTACCGCGCCGGTGTCGCTCGGCGGCGCTGCGCCCGGCAGCGTTCTCAGCCGAGAGGGGGAGATCGAGCTCAATGCAGGACGTCCGACGATCGAGCTCGCAGTGGCCAACCGCGGCGATCGGCCGATTCAGGTCGGCAGCCATTATCACTTCGTCGAGACGAACAGGGCGCTCAGCTTCGATCGGCGCGCAGCGTACGGCATGCGGCTCGACATTCCAGCCGGCACCGCGATCCGCTTCGAGCCAGGCGAGACGAAGACCGTTGCGCTGGTGCCCATCGCGGGCGCACGGGTGATTCGCGGCGGGAACGCATGGGCGAGCGGACCGGTGACGCCGGGCAGGGATCTGAGCGATCAGGTGCCGCGATGAGCCATCGGATCAGGCGACATCACTATGCCGATATCTTCGGACCGACAACCGGTGATCTCGTTCGTCTCGGTGACACGCAGCTCATTGCCGAAGTTGAAGACGACGCGACCGTGTATGGCGACGAGTGCAAGTTCGGCGGCGGCAAGGTGCTGCGCGATGGAATGGGGCAGGCCGCGGGTGTTTCCGACGAAGATGCGCTCGATTGCGTGATCACCAATGCGCTCATCATCGACTGGACGGGTATCCGGAAGGCTGACGTCGGTATCAAAGGCGGTCGTATCGCCGGCCTCGGCAAGGCCGGCAATCCTGATGTGATGGCGGGCGTGACGCCGGGCATGGTGGTGGGCGTGACGACGGAAGCGATCGCCGCTGAAGGAATGATTCTGACGGCGGGTGGCATCGACTCGCATATCCATTTTATCAGTCCTCAGCAGGTGTACGAAGCGCTGGCGAGCGGGGTGACGACGTTCATCGGTGGCGGCACCGGGCCCGCGACTGGCACAAACGCGACGACGTGCACGCCGGGCGCGAGGCACGTCGAGCTCATGCTGCAGGCGACCGACGCCTTGCCGATGAACTTTGGATTCCTGGGCAAGGGCAACACATCGCTGCCCGCAGGCCTTGAAGAACAGATTCAGGCGGGAGCGCTCGGCCTCAAGCTGCACGAAGACTGGGGATCGACGCCTGCTGCGATCGATTGCTGCCTGAGCGAGGCGGATCGATTCGACGTGCAGGTCGCGATCCATACCGACACGTTGAACGAGTCGGGCTATGTGGACGATTCAATCGCGGCCTTCAAGGGGCGAACGATTCACACGTACCACACCGAAGGCGCGGGCGGTGGTCACGCTCCGGACATTATCAAGGTATGCAGTGAGCTCAACGTGCTCCCGAGCTCGACCAACCCGACGCGACCGTTCACGATCAACACACTCGATGAACATCTCGACATGCTGATGGTGTGTCATCACCTCGACAAGAACATGCCCGAGGACGTCGCGTTCGCGGAGAGCCGCATTCGCGGCGAGACCATCGCCGCGGAGGATGTGCTGCACGACCTGGGCGCGATCAGCATGATGTCGAGCGACAGCCAGGCCATGGGGCGCGTCGGCGAGGTCATCACGCGCACCTGGCAGACTGCACACAAGCTCCGGGGTGAGCGCGGCCGCCTCGCCGGAGAAGTCGGTGACCACGACAATCTCCGCATTCGCCGCTACATTGCGAAATACACGATCAATCCCGCGATCACGCACGGCATCGCGCACGAAGTGGGATCGGTCGAAGTGGGCAAGCTCGCGGATCTGGTGCTCTGGAAGCCGGCGTTCTTCGGCGCGAAGCCGGAGCTCGTGCTGAAAGGCGGCTTCATCGCGTGGGGACAGATGGGTGATCCCAACGCGTCCATTCCGACGCCGCAGCCGGTCATGATGCGGCCGATGTTCGGGGCCTTTGGCCGCGCGACCGGAAGCACCTCGCTCGCGTTCGTCTCGCAGCTCTCGCTCGATCGCGGCACCGTGGCACGCTATGGCCTCACCAAGCGCGCAGTCGCCGTTCGTGGATGCCGCGATCTCACGAAGCGCGACATGAAGCTCAATGACGCGCTTCCCCGGATCGTCGTCGATGCCGAGACGTATCAGGTGACCGCAGATGGCGAGCTGTTGCGCGCGAAGCCCACCGAGGTCCTGCCGCTCGCGCAACGGTACTTTCTGTTTTGAGGCACGACATGTACGAGTGGTTGACCTGGCAGCTCGTTGATTCTGCATTTCCCACGGGAGCCTTCTCTCATTCCTGGGGACTCGAGGCCGCCTGGCAGCTCGGCGAAGTGCCCGATTCGAAGCATCTGCAGGCCTTTCTCGAGGCATCCATTCAGCAGACCGGGTTCGCCTCTCTCCCGCTTGTGAACCAGGCGCATCACGATCCGTCCGAGCTCGAGGCGCTCGATGAGCTCGCGGACGCCTTCCTCATCAACGCTGTAGCGAATCGCGCCAGCCGCATGCAGGGCCGCGCGCTCGTGGCCACGGCCGCGCGCATCTGGCCGGTGAACGCACTCGCGGATCTGCAGCGTCGAGTGGGGGCCACACGCGCCCACGTCGCGCCCGTGACGGGCGCGGTGTTTCATGCCCTCGGCCTGCCGTTGTCGACGGCTCAGCGTGTCGTGTTGTACGGCACCGCACGCGGCGTGCTCTCGGCGGCCGTGCGTCTGGGCATCGTCGGCAGCTTCGAGGCGCAGGGGCTGCAGCACGGGTGCAGCGCGTGGCTTGATGAGATCGCGAGCGGGTGCTCCACGTTGTCGGTGAAAGACCTTGCGCAGACTGCACCTCTGCTCGATCTCATGCAGGCCGGGCACGACCGGCTGTACTCGCGCCTCTTTCAGTCGTAGCGCAGCGTATCGGCCGCGCGCTTCGGCGCGCGCGTTCAAGACAGGAGTCACACGATGCATTACATGCCTCACGCACACACTCATCCGCACGAGCACGATGAGCCGGACGGTCCAGGCCTGTTCCACGATCGCCTACTGCCGCTCGCCCGTGACTACCGGGCGCGGGCGTACACCGTCGGCATCGGCGGTCCCGTTGGGAGCGGCAAGACGGCTCTGCTCCTCGCGCTCTGCCGGCTGTTGCGAGATAACTACAACATCGCTGTCGTGACCAACGACATCTTCACGAAGGAAGATGGTGAGTTCCTCGTCCGCCATGACGCGCTGCCGGCTGAGCGGATCACCGCCGTCGAGACCGGAGGCTGCCCACACACCGCGGTGCGGGACGATGTCAGCCAGAACCTCGACGCGCTGGGGCAGTTGATGGTGAAGTTCCAACCCGATCTGCTCTTCGTGGAGAGCGGTGGAGACAATCTCGCAGCGCAGTTCAGTCGCGAGCTTGCCGACTTTACGATCTATGTGATCGATGTGTCGGGCGGCGACAAGATACCGCGCAAAGGTGGACCAGGGATTACGCAGTCGGACCTGCTGGTGATCAACAAAACAGATCTCGCGCCGCTCGTGGGTGCCGACCTCGACGTCATGGCGCGCGACTCGAAGCGGATGCGTGGCGACGGCCCGTTTCTCTTCGCCCAGATCACACACGGCGTCGGGAGCGTCGAGATCGCGAGGCACGTCCTGACAAGCTGGAGACAGGCCATGGCTCCCGCGCTCGCGACGCCATAGCGCGCAGATTCGATCCGCACGTCGTTCCACTTGTGAGGGACGATGAAGTAGAGTGGGGGCGTGAGCCCCCACGCAGATCACGTGGTGTTCCGCATCGTTGCACTTGCTCTCCTGTCGGCGGCCGTTCTCTCCGCGCAGACCAGCCCGCACGAGATTCGCGCACGCGAGATCTTCAAGCAGCTCGTCGAGACCAACACCACCGATTCGGTAGGCAGCACCACCCTCGCCGCCGAGGCGATGGCGGCGCGCTTCAAAGCGGCCGGATTCCCTGATGCCGACGTACGAGTGCTCTCGCCCTCTGCGCGCAAGGGCAACCTGGTCGTGCGCTATCGCGGCACCGGCGCTCGGCGTCCGCTGCTCCTCCTCGCGCATCTCGACGTCGTCGAAGCCAAGCGCGAGGACTGGTCGTTCGATCCGTTCACGCTGACGGAGAAAGACGGATACCTCTACGGGCGCGGCACCGCCGACGACAAGACGATGGCGTCGGTGTTCGTGGCCAATCTGCTTCGACTCAAGGCGGAAGGGTACGTGCCGTCGCGAGACGTGGTCCTGGCGCTGACGGCCGACGAAGAAGGCGGGAAGTTCAACGGCGTGCAGTGGCTGCTCGCGAACCAGCGCGCGCTGATTGATGCGGAGTTCGCGATCAACGAGGGTGGCGGCGGCGTCATGCGGAAGGGCCGGTACGTCACCAACGAGGTGCAAGCCGCCGAGAAGGTCTATCAGGACATCCGGCTGGAGGTTCGCAACACAGGCGGTCACAGCTCGATGCCTGTCAAAGACAATGCGATCTACCGGCTCTCGGCGGGACTGGCGCGGTTGTCGGCATTCGAGTTCCCCATGCAGCTCAATGAGATCACGCAGGCCTACTTCTCACGCGCTGCTCCCGCGCAGGCGGATGCGCAGACGCGTGCGGACATGCTTGCGGTGTCGCGCGTGCCGACGGATCTCAAGGCTGCGGCACGCCTCTCCGCTCAGACCGCGTACTTCAACGCTCTCTTGAGGACGACGTGCGTGGCGACGCGGCTGGATGGCGGTCACGCGCTGAATGCGCTGCCACAGCTCGCCGCGGCGAACGTCAACTGTCGGATCCTTCCCGGCGTGCCCGTGTCGCAGGTCGTCGTGCAGCTGACGAAGGTCCTGGCGGATCCTGGAATCGAGATCTCATTGGTCGGCGAAGCGACGCCAAGCAAGCCCGCCGTGCTCAGGGACGACGTGATGGCCGCCGTGGAGACGATTTCGAAGTCGATGTTTCCCGGCGTGCCCGTCGTGCCGGTGATGAGCACCGGAGCGACCGATGGCCTCTATCTCCGGAACGCAGGGATTCCCACATTCGGCGTCGACGGCCTGTTCGACGACATCGACGATGTGCGCGCCCACGGCCGCGACGAACGCGTGGGCGTCAAGCAGTTCTTCGAAGACCTGGAGTTTCAGTACCGGCTGATCACGATGCTCACTTCGAAGTAGCCCCTGGTCTCTCGACCAGTCCTTGCTTGTCGAGCCGCTCGAACTCGGTCGGGTCCTGGTTGTTCTCGCAGACGTATTCCTGCAGTCGCGTGCCCGGCCGGAGCATGTACTTGCTGGTAATGGTGTAGGGCTTGGTGAGCGCCTTCGGATCTTCGATCCTCGCTTCGTACTCGATCGTGTTGTAGTCGACGCGTGTGAAGCGCTCGACGATGTGCAGCGCGTCGGTGCTGATCTTCGATCCGACGAGGCGCTCCTTGAATCCGGTCACGTCCACGACCAGCGTGTCGCCCTCCCAATGACCGACCGAGTCGCCCAGGTAGCTGGGATCGAGATCCTCGGGATGCTTTTCGTTCAGCGGGATGATCCGGAACACGTGACGCGACTCGATCAGAACCACGATCAGATTGGGAGTCTGCACGAACTGGTTTGGATAGAGCGCTCCGCCTCCGAGGTCCAACTCTGGAATGCAGCGCGCGACCGGATCGTCGATGTTGCGGCGCTTGTACGCCTCGAGCACTTTTTCCGCGGCCCATCGCTGATAGGGCGGATTGGCGCCGCGTCGCACGGGTGGGCGGCCAGGATCTGGCACGCCTACTCCCTGGTTGGCCTCGGCCCACGTGCCCACCTTGTCGCTGCCGGGCTGCCAGACGCCGGAGAGATCGGGTTTGCCATCCGCGGTGCGTGGGACCGGCGGCGTCGCTGCTTGCGCGCCTGCGACGATCGGGATCAGAAGACTGACGAACGCCGCCGCGACGAGTAGACGACTCCCGAATCCCGAATCCCGAATCCCGGGTTGGGGTGTCATTTCGGCACCACGGGAGGTGTATCCCCACCATCGCCGTTTCCGGCTGGAGGTCCAGACTCCAGCTTCTTTCCATTCTTCGCGAACGTCACGTTTCTCGAATGCGCCCAGTTCGTGCCGTCCCTGGCGTGCCAGCCGAAGACGGTCACCGTGTCGCCCGGCAGCATCGTTTCGTTCTTCTTCCACCCGATGCGGTTGAGCACGACCGGCGGGTAGCCCTCAAACTTCCAGTTCGCGACCTTGCCGTTCTTGTCCTTCACGTCCACGAAGAAATAGAAGTGAGGGTTCGTCCACTGGACGGAGGTGATCACGCCAGTCAATGTCACTGGCTTGTTGCCGTCGTATTCGGCGCCGAACGAATGGTGCGCGACGACTGGCGCCGCCGTGACCCACATACAGGCGATTGCGAGAGCGACCATTACGCATCGAACGATCGACCGTCGCTTCATAGGCCTTCCTTGTGATGAGTTCTCCCGAAACCCACGACGGATCGTCCACGCGCACCAGCGGTGTGTCAAGCGTTCCTCTGCGCACGGGGTTCGCTTATGCTAACTGCTCACCCGAGGGGAAGATATGAAGCTTCGCAGAATCGCGATATGGGCCGTGGCGGCGGTCAATCTGGCCGGCGGATTCGGTAGCACGCTGTTCGCGCAGCAGCGAGAAGCCGTCGTGCCACCGCCGAAGCGGTTCGCATCGGCCGAAGAACACTACAAGTTCCTCTTCGCGCAAGCCAATGGCGGAACGAAGCACACGCTCACGTCGCTGCCTGACTGGTCCGGCATCTGGCAGTCGGGGATTGCGACCATGAGCATGCGGCACCCTGTCGATGCTCCGCTATCTGCGCAGTACCGAGCGAACTACGACGAGAAGCAGAGACAGGAGAAGGAGCTGGGCGAGGTGTACTACGACAGGCTCACGCACTGCGAGCCGTCGGCGTATCCGCGTTGGCTCGTCGAGCCGTACCACAAGGAGTTCTCGCTGGCTCCCGGACAAGCATGGCTGATGCAGGAGTTCATGAACGAGACCCGTCGTGTCTACACCGACGGGCGGCCGCACGCGACCCCGGAGGGTCACACGTGGCTTGGCGACTCGATTGGCTTCTGGAACGGTGACAAGCTCGTGGTCTGGACGACCAGCGTCAAAGCCGCCGATTATCTTCGCGGCTATCCCGACAACAGCGCGGCGCTCGAAGGCATCGAGGTCTGGCAACGGGTGAAGGGCGAGGGCACACACCCCGATCGCATCGTCGTCCAGGCGACGATGTACGACCCGGTCGGACTGACGGCGCCATGGAACGTGGCGATGTCGTACGAAAAAGCGAACTATGAATATCGCATCCGCTATTGGGACTGTGCGCTCACCAGCAACGATCAGCGAAGCTCAGATGGCCGCACGACCGCCATTCTCCCCGGCGAGCCCGGTTACAAGGCACCTCAGAATGACGTCACGCGACCTGCGCAGACGGCCACGCCAGCGAAACCGCCGCGATGACCGTAGATGTAGTGTCCGGCTTCAGCCGGACCGTGCACGTAGTGTCCGGATTCAGCCGGACCGTGCACGTAGTGTCCGGCTTCAGCCGGACCGTGGGAGTCGACATCACATGAACACACGCATCGTTGCTGCCGTTGCGATCGCCGCCCTCGTCGTGCTCGCTACGCCGCTCCACGCGCATCATTCCTTCAACATGTTCGACGTCTCGCCGAAGGCCGAGATGCTCCTCGAGGGTGTGGTGAAGGAATGGAACTTCACGAACCCCCATTCATGGCTGACGATCACCGTGACCAATCCCGATGGAACGAAAACGGACTGGGCACTCGAGGCCGCCGCGACTGCCGGACTCCTTCCGAAAGGCATCACGGTCAACACCTACAAGGTCGGTGACAAGGTCAGAGTGGCCGCCGGGCCGATGAAAGACGGAAGGAAGGGTGGCATCCTGAAATTCGTCCAGCATGCTGACGGTTCGTTCACGCTGCCGAACGATGCGGGCAACATCGGTCAGGAAGCGCTCGATCGATACAAGACTGCCAGCGCTCGCTGACGTGAGTCGGTGCGAGTCTTCTCACGCATGCCGGTGCGATCTGTCTGACGCTGGTCGATGCGATGCCTCGCGCCGCTTCAAGCCGTTAGTGCGGACTCGTTGTGGGAACGTCATAGACTGCGAGGTTCTCTCCTCAAGGCGCTTCAGTTCCGGGCTGGGTACTCGCAGTTTTTTGGATGTGACTTGGTTGAGTGGGGACTCGCCGAGGAGGTTGCCATGGGCAACGTGGCGGCAATGAAGAACGGGACTCTGTTGCATCCGGAAGCGCGGGCGGAAATCCTGCGACGGATTGAGGCACTCACGGTGGGGAGCGAACGCAGGTGGGGCAGGATGACTCCGCATCAGATGGTGTGTCATCTGAGCGATGCGTGTCGCGCGGCCTTGGGCGAGCGGCGAGTTCCAGTCATTGGTACGCTTTGGGAGCGCACCGTGATCAGGTGGCTTGCCATACACACGAACGCAAAATGGCCGCAGGGCGTCAGGACCGTACCGGAGGCCGATCAGGAAATGGGGGGCACTCGTCCAACGGAGTTTGCGCGCGACGTCGATGAATTGCGAGGTCTGATTCAGCGGTTTAATGGCGCGGAAGCGCAGCTGTCAGGAGACCATCCGCTATTTGGCGCGCTGTCGGCGGCGGAATGGGGCAGATTCAGTTACCGTCATGCGGATCATCATCTTCGTCAATTCGGCGTCTAGGAAGAAGGCAATATCGGAGATTCGGCGAGCCGGTCGAGCGCCTTGCGGCGAGCGAGAGTCCATCTTGCCACGGCTCAAGCCGCACGTTAGGCGTCAAGAATCCAGCCTGGGCCTAGCATGGGTGAACTAGCCATCGCGGATCGCGTTGAAGTCCTGGTTCTCGTGGACAACGTGACGGACAGCCTTTCGAACGCCCCCGAGTT
>Ga0114129_10001980_pt1 | contig 28015 bp, 24 predicted proteins | sample RhiMetdeltSRZDD1_FD_80071 | JGI IMG/M metagenome (GOLD analysis project Ga0114129, IMG submission 80071) | Populus rhizosphere microbial communities from Tennessee, USA - Rhizosphere MetaG P. deltoides SRZDD1 (version 2) (version 2) | ecosystem: Host-associated > Plants > Roots > Rhizosphere >... | reverse complement strand
GTCCGAAAGGTCCACGCGCCGAGAACGTCAGCATCCGGTGAACGCGCCGATGCGGCGCTCCGGAAGACTGCCTGGGCGCGGAGCCATCGGCGCCGCGATGCGCTCGTCGAAGGGGCCGAGGTGGTGGCCAACGCGCAGCGGTACGACCTCATCGGGATGCTCGGACGGCAGGCGGTGCGCATCTGCGCGATAAGCGCAGTCTCCGGCGATCCAGCGCATGGCAGTTCCGAGCCCGCGCGCGTACTGGTCGAGCGCCTGGTCGATGACGCGAAGCAACACGGAGCGACGTCTTCGTCTCGTCGGAATCGACGTGGGTTACCCTCGAAGGTTTCGCGGATCGGTCGGCCCAACGCAGAGCGAGCGAGTGGAAAACTGAACGACAAGACAGCCGCTCCGCGCCGCCGCGCGAAGCGTTCGTTCATGGGCACCGAACTCCCGTGCGAGTTGATCGAGCGAACACAGCTCTGAGTCTCGAGTGTGCTGCCGTACGGCGACATCAACTCGCTCGAGTACGCCGCATGCTGTTGGTCGCAGGCCGCTATCCCACATACGAAAAGTGTTCAGGGAGACGGCGAGAAGGTCCGCGCTTTCTTGCTGTGACAAGTGTGCATCGCGACGCAACTGACGGAGCGCGTACACGTGTTCACGATGCCTTCAGCGGCTAATTGGTAAAGCGGCCTCCGGAATACCAGGCCGGAACTCACGACACTCTTCCGCTGTGTCCGACAAAGTCGCAAGAATGCGATCGCACGTTTTGCAGAGGGAATTCGTCGTTTCAGAAATCGCGTGATGTTGGCGCGATCTCGCGAGACTGATCACTTTGTTCGATGTGTGTTCGCCGCGAATTTTCTTCGCGATCAAAATTCGCGAATTCTTTAGGAAATGGCGCGCCCGGCAGGACTCGAACCTGCGGCCCCCGGCTTAGAAGGCCGGTGCTCTATCCAACTGAGCTACGGGCGCTCGAACCAATCGTATCGCGGTGTCGTTCAGACCGCGTCGATCGACCGCGGGACAAGCAGTCCCTTTCCTGCAAGCCCGGTCAGCCCATCGAGCCTGTCGAAGAACGCATCGCGAAGGAGTGGCGCGCCCCGCAACGCCCACAGGACTTCCGCGTTGGTCCAGGCCGCTTGTCGCGCCGCTCGTACGTTCCACATCGCCGTGGCATCATCCACGGCGCCAGCCGCATGGTCGACAACTCCAATGACGCCAACGGAGAAATCGTTCTTCACTTCATTTTCGACACGCTCGAGTAAATCGTTGATGCGGTCGAAGTCAGCGCGTCGCGCCTGATCCGTTGTCGGATCGCCGCCGAGTGTCTCGAACACCTCCACGATCCCTCGAGGGAGATCGCGATTGATGTGGGCATTCATGCCGGCCAGCGCAAATTGAAGTCGGGAGTTCCGTCGGCTCAACCTCGCACCGAGCAGCGGACGCCACGCCGACGGCGCGTGCAGAGGGTTCACCTCGGCCGCTGCAATCGCAGCAAAGTAAAGATTCGCGAAGACGACGTCGAGCTCCGACATGAACCGCGCATCGTGAAACGCAGTGCTGCCAACCGCCCGACGCACGCTTTGCGTGACGCGAAGGTAGAGACGATTGAACCACTTCAGCCCGTCCGAGTCCGGCAGCAGGCGGTCGATGGCGGCCATGATCGAGAGCACTTCATCGATCGACGACACGGGCGCAGGTCGAAGGATGTCGGTCAGCATGGCTCAAAGGTGTGGTGACTCACCCCCGCAGAAGATTCTCCTCCATGTGGCAAGATCGAGCGCCGTGGGCGAGGGCGGCGGAAAGCGACGATTCGATCGGCTGTCCGATCTCGAGCGACGCGAGCGCCCTCGCGACGTCCGCGCACTGACCTTCGACGACCTCGCTCGCCCCGGGCCGACGTTCCGTGATACGAGCCATCTGGTTCCGATCGAGAGCGTTCAAACCGGCGATCGTCAGGTCTTTGCCGCCCGCAGTGACCGGCTCGGCATGCCGCTCATCGATCTCGATGGCCTCGCCTCGTACCCAACGGTCGAGAGCATCGTCGCGTCCACGGAAGTTCGCGCACGAACCCCGCTCCCTCACATCCGCGAACTCTTGCTGATCGGGATGACGGTCGTCCCGGACGCCGACACGCTGGCCAACTTGCCGGGTCTGGAACGGCTGTGGGTCGCATGGGCGCCGAGGGATCGCGAGCTGTGCGTTTCTTCGATAGCTTTCGGGTGGCAGCGGCTTGGCGTCTGCCGCCATGTTCTTGCTGACCGCGACGCCACGCGGCCGCGCTTCTCCGAGCTGACGCGATTCAGCACGCTGAAGCATCTGACGCTGAAGCACTGCTGGCCGAACGACAGTATCGCACCCGTCGCCGCGCTCCACGAACTGACGGAGCTCTGGGCGGACGCGCCGCTCGGCTGGGCGGCGCTCCGGTCCTGCACCGCGCTCGAGCGCGTGAGCGCGATCCGGCCGCGCGTCACGAATCTCCGGTCGTTGAAACCTGGACGCGTCTGCACTGCACGACATCAGCCCGCTCAGCGCGGTGCCCCCTGCGCATCCTTCACATCGCACGAGTGGGCACGGCGTACCAGGATATCGTTCACATCGAGTCTGTCAGACCACTCGCCGCTGCGAAAACGCTCGAGGACGTCACGTTCGACGGCGTGATCGTTGACGATGGCGATCTGACACCGCTCGGAGGACTGCCGACGCTTCGCCGCGTGTCGCTGTTTGACGACATCGAACGATCAGTTGATGCCCTCCGCACGATACGTGGCGATCTCGACGTGAAATGGCGGCCGATGCAGGCGCCACCTGGGGAGCAGGTTGGCGCCGTCTTTCTGCGTCAGTCGACCGCGTCACTTCGCGGTGGTGGATTCGAGAGGACTTGACGAATCTGCTCGGTGTATCCACCAACGCCGAAGCCGAAGCGCGACTTCGCCGCGCACTCACGGCGGCCGATGCCACGCTGCTCTCACGAATCAACTTCGACACCGAGGCCGATGCGATGTCCGTGGACGCTCCGTCGAGGGACGATCTCCTCGCCGTCGTCCGCGCAATCGAGACGCTTCAGCGACCGGGCACGGGACGCGGCTGAGCCGCTCTCAGTTCTTCACGTACTTATAAACAGACTTCGCCTGCACCGCCGCAAGGTAGATGTTGCCGTGCGAGTCGACGGCAACGCCCTCCGGTGGTGGCAGTCTCGGATCCGACACCGGCGGCGGCGGAATGTAGAAGTCGACCTTTCCCGTCTTCACGCTGCCGCCGCGGACGCCGCGCTTGCAACCGGGATTGTTGGTGTCTTTGCCCGGCGCGTCTTCGGATTCGGAATCGGCGACATACAGAATGTCGTTCCTATCGATCCAGATGCCGCTCGGCCGGCCGAACTGCTTCCAGGCCGCGATGAACTTTCCGTTCTGATCGAAGATGTCGACGCGGCTGTTGCTCCGGTCCGCCACGAAGAGGCGTCCCTGCGAATCGAACGCGAGCACATGAGGACCTTTGAATTCTCCGTCGCCGGAACCGAGGTGGCCGAACGCCTGGATGAATTTGCCGCTCTTGTCGAACTTCACGATGCGCGAGTTGCCGAAGGTCGGCGCGTGGCCTTCCGAAACGAAGATGTCGCCGTTGTTCGCGATGGCCACCGACGTCGGCTGATCGAACACGTCGAGCCCTTTGCCGCTCTCGCCCGCTTTGCCGAGTGCCATCAGCACCTTGCCGTCGGGCGACAGCTTGATCACCTGATTGCCTTTCCCGTCTCTCGCCTGTCCATCAACAACCCACACGTTGCCGGCTTTGTCAGGCACGACGGCGTGCGGAAAAATGAACATGCTGCTGCCAAAATTCTTCAACACCTTGCCGTCGGGCGACAGCTCCCAGATGGGCGCCACACGCGATCCCGCGCAGCCACCGTCCTCGCAGCGATCGAAGACCCACACGTTGTCCTTCGCATCGACGAAGACATTGTTGGTCTGCGCCCACGGACGCGTGGTGTGCGCCCAGTCGTTCACCATGTGATACGGGTTTGGCGCGTCGTTGACGCACGCCGCTTCCTGGGCCTCTGCTGCGGCCACAACCGCGGTGGTGGTCCACAACGCGATCGCAAGTCTGACAAGTTCTGCTCGCATCTCATTCCTCCTTCACGCTGTCAGGACGGCTGCCCACCAAGACGCGGCGTCATTCTAGGCTCATTGGAGGATGTGGAAAAGATGTCGACGAGGCGTGGAGATCCTGTGGAAAACCTGTGCGCGAAAATAAATTTCGGCTCCAAATGCGCCAGTTTTCGGGGCGAACGGCGCTCGGGCCCTTCGCTTCGTCATTCGCTTCGCTTGTTCCCCGGCGGCTGATGCATAGAATCCGACACCGTTTCTCACCCAACGCATCGACGCACCCCCATCCGCGGTAATAGGTGCGCAGCGGACGCACACATGCAACGCACACGGAGGAGTCGTGGAGCTTCCTTCCGTTCACGGACACGCTACCGGTTTCCTTTCTTCGCAAGACTCGCCACCTACGCCACGATCGTTCGGTTTGGACAATGAGATGACTGTGGCTGACTGTTGGTTCGCTGCGCTCGATCAACGGCCGTTCATCTCCGGCAGTCGTCGCTGGACCACGCGCGTGGTTGGCGTCCATCTGGACGGACACCACACCTGGATTCAACTTGAATTTGCCGAGCACCCCGGCAGCTCTTTCGTCTTACATCTGACGCCGTGGGCGGGATTGCATGACGCCGTCAACATCATTCGTAATCAGATTGTTCGCGATTCGTAATCAGATTTGTTCGCGGGCATGTGTGAGCGTCAGCCGAGCTGGAGCAGACGAACTCGTTTCGGCGTTTGTCCTAAGCGACACGTTGGTGCCACACGCCGCCACGCTGTGCTGAACGACAGCGTGACAGAAGTCAACTTTGCGTGCATCGACGGAGATCAAGAATGCGGTGCTCCACCGGACATCGACTAGAATGTGCAAGTAATCGGTCGGTGCCTGCCGACATCCCGACAGTTGTTCTCCATTTCATGTAACAAGGAGAAACCACGTCGCCTCGCGAGAGCTGGTTTAGTGTGCGCTTGTACTCTCAGACGCCGGTACGCGTTTTGATCGATACGAGCGCACAACGAATCTGGCGCCCGCAGCCTGATGGAAGCCGGTAATGAGCTATAGGGTCCTGGTTGTCGACGACTTCGAGCCTTGGCGTCGCCATGTCAGATCGACACTCGGCGAGAGTTCTCGTTGGCGGATCGTGGGCGAAGCCGTCGATGGGGCCGATGCCATTGAGAAAGCCGCCGATCTTCGACCCGATCTGATTCTGCTCGACGTCGGCCTTCCAATGGTGAATGGCATCGAAGCAGCCCGCCGAATCCTCGCACACGATCCGAATATCAAAATCCTCTTCGTCAGCGAGCACCAATCGTGGGAGATCGCGGAAGCCGCACTCTGCACGGGCGCGCGAGGCTATATCTGCAAATCGGATTCGGGGCGTGAATTGTCGCCGGCGATGGATGCCATCGTCGAGGGTCGGCGATTCGTCGCGGCCAGGTTTGGAGGTCGCGTCGTTGAGCGCACGGACAGACATGTCTTGAACAACCGTCGCCATGAAGCGCTGTTCTACTCGAGCAGCGAATCGCTGCTCGACGAGTGGGCGTCGCTTGCCGAAGACGCGCTGAACGCCGGGGCCACGTTCATCGTCGTCACCTTCGATGACCGTCACCGCCGCCTTCAGGCGATGCTGGAAGCGCGTGGCGTCAATCTCGTCCGGGCGGTCAGAGACGGACGTTATGTTTCCCTGAGTGTTCCCGAAGCCATCTCGCAATGGATGGTCAACGGGCTGCTGGACGAGACGCGCTTCTGGGCCGCCGTGACTTCGGTCATGCTGGCGGCCGCCAAAGCGTCCACGGCCGAACAACCGCAGGTCGTCGCATGCGGAGAATGCGCACCGAGTCTGTGCACACAGGGAGACGCGGAAGCCGCCATCCGTCTCGAACAACTATGGGACGAGGTCGCCCAGATTTACCACCTCGACGTCTTTTGCGGCTACGCGTCAGATGGCTGTGGCTGCGATGCCGCCGAGGACATGCTGGCGCGCCTTCGCGAAACCCACACCGCGACCTACGCCCGATAGCTACGCACCGGCCGAATGCGGCGTGTCCGTCTCGGCGATCGGTACGCGCGCATGAACCGTCGTGCCGCGTCCGGGCTGCGACTCGATCCTCAGTTCGCCGTCCACGAGGCTGACCCGTTCCTGCATCGTGATGAGACCGATGCCGCGGTTCTCTTTCGTGGCTGCCGGGTCGAATCCTTTCCCCTCATCGCTGACAACCAGATGAACCCAACCGTGCGCCTCCCACAGCCGGACGCAACACTGGCGGACGCCACTATGCTTGGCCGTGTTGTGAAGCGCCTCCTGCAGAATCCGAAACAGACTCAGTGAGATGTTCGACGAGAGCAGACGCGTGATATCGCTGGCTTCGAAATCCACGTCGAATTGATGTTGAGCGGCGAACTCGCTGCAGAAGACCCGCATCCCCGGAACTGCGCCGACCACCTCGATCTTCGACGGGTGCAGTTCGTGAGACAGAGACTGAAGATCGGCCGCGATTTGCGACGCCTGCGTCTGCAATTCCTTCGAGACACCCGTCAGGCCGACGGTCAGCAGCGCGAGACGCTGGCCGATGTCGTCGTGAAGCTCCCGCGCGATCCTCGCGCGCTCCTGCTCCTGCACCCGGACCAATTTGCGTTTGGCGCGCGCAAGCGCGTCCTCGGCGCGCTTCCGTTCGCTGATATCGCGGACGCTTCTGACGGTACCAATCAGACGACCAGCGCTATCCCGCAGCGGAGAGATCGTCGACGATAGATGAATTTTTTCACCCGAGGCAGAGGTGCGTGTCCGTTCGAGGTGCACCAGGCGATCGCCGGCGCAGAGTTTTTGGAGAACCGTCACCTCGTCGCTGAGCAATTCGGGTGGCAGGAGCTGCGAGATCGGTCGCCCGATGGCTGCCGCCTCAGCGAAGCCAAACATGCGCGATGCGGCCTGATTCCAGCTGAGAACCATCCCGTCGAGGTCCTCCGACACAATCGCATCGTCAGACGATTCGACAACTGCGGCGTGGCGAAGTCTCGCTTCTACCTCCACCTGGGCACGAATCAACCGCTCTCGTTCAGTCTCAGCCCGTTCGCGCTCGCTGATCACCGATGCCAAAGTGAGACCGGACACTGCCAGCAGCGTGAAGAGCACGTCCAAGAGCACCGCATTGGTGAACGCCGTATTGGCGGCGAACGGTCCAAAGCCCAGGGCGGTCATAATCGTCGCGATGGTGGCAATCAGGAATACTGAAAGCGTTGCACCGGCGATACCGAAGTCGATGCCTGCCCACATCACCAGCGGGAGCACCGCAAAGGCGAAGACATCAAGGTGAACCGGGAAGAAGTCGCCGAACACGATGAAGCCGCCAAACACGGTGAGCGAAACAAGCGCCAGAAGTTCGGCGATGCGCGCTGGACTTCGGATGCCAAACAGTTGTGGCATCGTGAACACCAGCGGCGTTACGAGAAGCACACCCGTGCTGTCGCCCAGCCAGTAGACCAGCCACGACGATTCGATACCGGAATAGGGCTGAATGCCGGTCGCGTACAACGACAGAATTCCAAACATCGAACTGAGAATTGCGCTTCCAAAGGCGCCGAGGACCATCAAGCCGAGCGCATCACGAAGCCGGGACAGCGAAGGGTCGAAATTCGGAATTCGCCTCAGGAGGAACGACCCTGCGGCCGACGCCATGGTCGCCGCCGTTGCCTGGCCGGCTGCGGCCAGCGGAGGAACCGAACCCTGGAGGGCGACCACAAACGCGCTCGAAACGACCGCGGGCCAGACTCGGTAGCCATACTTCAGGAACACCGCGAGCGCGATCCCGTACGCAGGCCATACAGGTCCCAGGTTGCTGCTTCTGATATTCGTGGTCGCCTGACCGAGCTTCCCGGCGACGAAGTACGCAAGGAACACTGTGAGAAGCTGGACGAGGAACTCGCGCGTTGCTATGCCTCTCGATCGCTCGATGACGGCGGTTCGAACTCGCGATGAACGCGGAACCCGGATATCAGCCGCAGTGGCTTGCAGCGACGGAAAGAGAGAGTTTTCTGAGCCGGTCCTGAACATACATCAGTACCTTCGAACCAAGCTCGAACGAAGGCCGGACTTGCGATTCTACTTACGACACGAATTCCGTCAACGAGAGGCTTGCACAAAGAGTATTTCTTACATGGGCTTCACGGACAGCTGGACAGTATACTCAGAGCTCACGTCGACAAAGTCCACGCAACTCCGGGTTCACAAGAACGGCACAACCGTTGCTCTAAGCCAATGATCCCAGTGCGAATTCCGGATCCCCGACGTCTCGAAGCGTTCGTTAACGCACATCGCTCCCTTGCCCTTGCCTGCCTGGTTGTCCTCTGCCTCGGCACGTGGCTCGGAATAGGTGCGTCGGTCGGTTACGTCTACGCGGCGGTCCGCAGTCTACCCAGTCAGAACACGGTGCGCAGCGCGGGAACGATGGCGCGCGCGACCACGATTGCCGACGTCAAGGGACGCCACGCCTTCACGATCTTCGAGGAGCAACGGCTTCAGGTTCCGCTCTCACGCGTCTCGCGAAACGTGATTGCCGCGACTGTCGCGATCGAAGACCAGCGTTTCTACAACCACAGCGGCTTCGATCCGGTTCGCCTCGTCGCCGCGCTCCTCAACGACGTCATCAAGCAGCGCGCCGAGCAGGGTGGGAGCACCATCACGCAGCAGCTCGCGCGTATGAGCTTCCTAACACCCGACAAGACGATCCGCCGCAAGCTGCAGGAGTTGATTCTCGCGACACGGCTCGAGCGCACCTTCACGAAGGACCAGATCCTCGAGCTGTATCTGAACAAAGCGTATTTCGGCGATGGTCTCTACGGCGTCGAGGCGGCTTCGCTTGGCTATTTCGGTAAGCATGCGGCCGATCTGGACGTCGCTGAAGCTGCCCTAATCGCCGGTCTCGTCAAATCGCCGTCCACGTACGCACCGACCGTGAACGCCAACCGCTCGATCGCGCGGCGCAACGTCGTCTTGCAGGCCATGCGCGACACGCACGCGATTGACGATCGTACCTACCGTACTGCCGCGACCGCTCCGCTCCGGCTCAATGACGCGCTCAGGCGTGAAGAGGCATTCGGTCAGTACTTCAAGGAAGAAGTCAGGAAGGAACTTGTCGCCCGGTTCGGATGGGACCAGGTGTACCGCTCCGGACTGCGTGTGGAAACCACGCTCGATCTGGACATGCAGCGCGCGGCCGAAGCGGAAGTCGAACGGACGCTCGCCGCGATTGAACAACAGCAGAAACGGCGGGGATCGAATGCAGCTGCGACAGAGCCCCTGCAGGCGGCGCTTGTCGCCCTCGATCCGCACACGGGTGAAGTCCGGGCAATGGTCGGCGGGCGCAGCTTCGAGCAAAGCCACTTCAATCGCGCCACGCAGTCGCGTCGTCAACCTGGATCCGCGTTCAAACCTTTCGTCTATGCCGCCGCGCTCGAGCAGGGATTCACGCCGGCTACGGTGATTACGGGCCTGAGCGAGCCAGTCGCAACCCTCAAGAACGTATGGCTGCCCGACGACGGGCATATCGCCGGCGATGCGATCACGATGCGCGCAGCATTGCGGCTGTCGAGCAACCGCGCAGCGGTTCGCATGCTACAGACCATCGGCGTGCCGACGGCCGTGAATTATGCGCAACAACTCGGCCTCGAGAACCTGCCTGCCGTGCCGTCGCTGGCGCTCGGCTCGGGCGAGGTCACGTTGCTGTCGCTCACATCTGCGTTCGGCGCCTTTGACAATCAGGGCGTCCTCGCCACCCCGAGTCTGATCCGGCGTGTGACAACCAGCGAGGGACAGGTCCTGTTCGAGACCACGCCTTCGACAAAACCGGCCGTCAGCCCGACGACCGCGTTTCTGATCACGTCGATGCTGCAGGACGTCGTCAACGCAGGCACCGCGGCGCAGGCACGGCAGATTGGTTTCCGGCTCCCCGCCGCGGGCAAGACGGGCACGACCAACGACTATCGAGACGCCTGGTTCGTCGGCTACACACCGCGCCTTGTGACCGGCGTGTGGGTTGGCTACGACCAGCCGCGCACCATCGTCCGCGGGGGCTATGCGGCGGAACTCGCGGTGCCGCTATGGGCGCGGTTCATGATGACCGCCACACAAGACGACAAGGCCGAGTCGTTCCGGCCGCCGGCCGGAATCGTCGCCGTCGAAATCGACGGCGCGAGCGGCCGTCTGGCAACCGATGATTGCCGCCGTGCGAAAGATGGCATTGTCTATACCGAGTACTTCGCGCGCGGCACCGAGCCGATCGACATCTGCCCCATTCACCGCGCGCACTTGCTGAGGGCGCTGGGCATTCCGTTCGGCCGTCCGAGCACTCCAGTTGTCGTCGCTCAAGAGTCCGCACCACCGACGGTGGCCGAGGTGCGGCCGCAATCCCCGGTCGTTGCCCAGCAACCACCGCCACCCCCGGAGAAGAAGAAGCGCGGCTTTTGGTCCCGCGTGTTCGGCATCGGCCGTAATTCCGATCGCGCCGATCCAAAGACTAGGAAATAGACGGGTATGGAGAGACAGTAGGAAGGCGGGACGGGACTAGAATCTGCGCGTGCGGCACTCCGCTCTCGTACGCGTCACGCACTGGTTGACCGCGGCGAGTTTCATCGCGCTCGCGGTGAGCGGCGTTGCGATCCTGCTGGCGCACCCACGGTTGTACTGGGGTGAAACGGGGGCGGTGGGAACGCCGTCACTGATCGATCTGCCGCTGCCATTCCGGTTGACCGGCCAGTCCGGCTGGGGGCGCTATCTGCACTTTCTATCTGCCTGGATTGCTGTCCTCACCGGCACCGTTTACGTACTGGGCGGCATGCGGGCGCGTCATTTCAGTCAGGATCTGTTTAGACCGCTACTCCCCGCGAAGTACAACATCGTCCAGAGAACCACGTACGCTGCGGTGGTGTTCGTGCTCTTCCCGCTGATGATCTGGACGGGACTCGCGATGTCGCCGGCTGTCACCTCGGTCCTGCCAATGCTGGTCACATCCTTAAGTGGTCAGCAGTCCGCCCGCACCCTCCACTTCATCATCGCCGCCGTGCTGGTGCTGTTTGTCGTCGGTCATGTCGCAATGGTGGCGTTTGCCGGCTTCAGCCGGCATGTCGGCGCGATGATTCTCGGCGGTGAACCTTCCGCGCCGGAGGTGCAGACATGAGCAGGCTCATGACGCGCCGGAAGGTGATTGCGACAGCGCTGACGGCGATCGGCGGCGCCTCCGGTTTGGCCGTTGCGGCTCGCCTTGCCGATTGGTACGGATTGATTCCTCCGGATCACGGCGGCCTCTATGGCGTGGGCGAGACGCTGACGTACGCATCGCACCGTCTACTGACCGCGCGCGGTTCGCTCGCGCGTGAGTTCAGCCCGGATCAAATCTCGAAAGTTGCCCCGGTCAACGGGCCGCCGCCGACGGTGTTCGATTATCAACAACTCGTCCGCCGTGGCTTCACCAACTGGCGGCTCGACATCGATGGCCTCGTTGCACGGCCGTCGTCGTTCTCGCTCGCCGACCTGCGTGGGTTTCCCGTGAGCCGGCAGATCACCCATCAGGCATGTGAAGAAGGATGGTCGTTCATCGCGGAATGGATTGGGGTGCCGCTCTCGTACGTCCTGAACCTCGTCGGCGCCAGCCCGAATGCGAGATACGTCGTCTTCTACGCGTACGACGATGACTGGGAGAGCATCGACACGGCGGACGCCTGGCATCCGCAGACGCTGCTGGCGTATGGGATGAACGGCGGCGAACTGCCTGCGGGGCACGGGGCGCCGCTGCGTCTGCGCGTGCCGCGGCAGCTTGGCTACAAAAGCATCAAGTACCTGGCGCAGATCACCCTCGTCGACAGTCTGAAGGATGTGGGCGACGGCAGCGGATCGTCTGCGCCAGGCTACGGTTATTCGTGGTACGCGGGAATCTGAGGTGGGCCGGCTAAAGCCGGCCCCACGTCGAAGTCGCTTAGCGGGCGGTCGCGAAGAAGAACGCGAGTGCGAGCAGCACATAAACGGCCATGAGCATCACGCCTTCGAACCAGGTCGTCTCGCCGTCGAGCGCAATCGCGTTGACGACGAACGCGGAGCCGGCAATCGCGAACAGCTCGAGCGGGTGGCCGAATACGAGATCCATGGGATGACCGAGCAGGTACGAACCGAGCACAAGCGCCGGTGCAGTCATCAAAGCGATTTGAATGCTTGAACCAACGCTGATCGTCATCACCAGGCCCATCTGATCACGCCTGGCGAAATAGAGCGCTGACGCGTACTCTGCGGCGTTGCCAACGAGCGGCAGCACGATCACGCCGAGAAAGAACAGCGATAGTCCCAAGCGCTCTCCCGTGGGTTCAAGCGCGCCTGACACAAGTTCGGCCTCCACGGCCACCGCAAGCGTCGCGACTGCAAGGACCGCGAGCGCTTTCGGCAGCGACCAGGTGGCCTGACCTTCGTAAGGTCCTTCGAAGACATCTCGGTGCGTCACCAGGGTGTAGAACAAGTTGCCGACGTACACGACGATGAGCACGATCGATACACCGAGACTGAGACGCTCGTCGAGGACATGTACGCGCGTCGTCGTGGCGAGGCTGCGCTCCGCGTAGTCGAACATTGCGGGCAGCAGCAGCGCGATGACCGAGAGGATCAGCAGGCTCGCGAGAAGTCCGGCGCGATCGCGGTTGAAGGTCTGTTTCTCACGCCCCCACGATCCCGCCACGATGGAGATGCCGAGCCCGAGCAAGCTGTTGCCGATGATGGATCCGGTGATAGTCGCCTTGACGACGGCGGTATTGCCCGATCGGAGCACAAACAGCGCCAGGATGAATTCAGCGGCATTGCCGAAGGTGACGTTCAGCAAGCCGCCGATGGCAGGACCGGCTCGTTCCGCGACCTGTTCGGTCGCGCGCCGGATCCATCCGCTCAAGGGAATGATGGCCGCTGCGGCCGCCGCAAACACCCAGAGCGGCGCCGCGCCCAGCAGCGCCAGGACGAGCGACAGCGGCACCAGCACACACGACGCGACGAGTGACAGCGGCAAATGTCTAGTCGGTTTGGTTGCGACGAGAGGATTTGATGAGTCTGGTGACCTCTTTCACGTATTTCCGTGTTTCAGGAAATGGCGGCACGCCTCCGTACTGGGCCACGTTGGTTGCGCCGGCATTGTAACTGGCAAGCGCCAGGCGCACGTTGCCGCGATGGAGATCCAGGAGGCGGCGCAGGTACTTCACCCCACCCATGATGTTCTGGCGCGGGTCGAACGGATCCTCCACTCCCAGCTCCGCCGCGACGTCAGGCATCAACTGCATCAAACCGAGCGCCCCCGACCGTGAAACCGCTAGCGCATCGAACGCGGATTCGGTCTGCATGACTGAACGGATCAGGACCGCGTCGACGCCGTACTGGATCGAGGCTTCTCGTATGAACACGTCGTACGCATGGTCGGGAGGTACGGGAGGCGCGGCCACGGCGCTTTCAATGCTGGTCGTAATCGCCGGCACCGGCGGCCGCAAGAGCTTGCTATCGAGGGATTGCGGCTTCCCGTGGTGAGGAAGAACGACCGCGGCTGTCGCCAGCACAACGTTACGCACTGCAGCGCGCCTCCGTTCCCCCCGCCGTCGATCGGGTCCGGGACGTGGCTCTCTGCGACGTTCGCCTTTTCGGCGTTCGCCCTCACCGCGCGAGCTGAGGTAGTCAGGTGGAACGTTCGTCGAGCGGACCCGCATCGCACTGTGCAGCACGAGCAATAGCAGGGCCGCCCAGTGACAACATCTCGTCGTCAGTTTATGTAAGGACTGGACGCTCGAGCGCGTTGCGATCCCAGGATGCGAGAGTGGCGGCGTTCGAGTACGTGCTGTCGACGAAGGAAAGCAGCGCCGCGTCTGGGTCTTTCGCCGACTGGACGATCCGATAGGGCAGGATGAACTCGCCAAGTTCAGCGTGATAAAACGCACCGCGTGGTTCGACGTCACCGGTCTTGAAGCCCGAAGGCTCTGGGACGGCGTACGCGTAAAAGACCGGTTCGTCGACAGCGCCAGGTCCGAACGCCGTGCCCGGCCCGCCGCCAGGCCAGAAGCCGTGGCTGATGACCTCGTGTGAATACGCCTCGCGCATGAATTCCGGGCCTTCCCGCGGCGGCGCGGGGCGTCCTGAGAAGCGCGTGACGGCGAGGTCGAAACTCCCCCAGAAGAAATGCACCGGACTGGCCTTGCCGAGAAAGCAACACCGCGCGCGGCTGAAAATCCGCTCGCAATTCACCAGGGTGTGCCAGAAAGCGCTGACGTAATCGCGGTCGTACGACTTGTGCACGGTGTCGTCTGTGAACCGAATCGGATTGGGAATCTCGACCGGCATTGGCCAGATGTGTACCGGCAGTTTCATTTCGTCGAGACTGGTCATCACCTCGCGATAGAACGCCGCCACTGTTCGTGGCACCAGTGGCAAGGAGCGACGCTCGCCGTCGGCGACGACGATGTGAAGCTGGTGGTCGAGGAAATCGAACTCGATTGTGAAGGTTCTGTGCCCGTGCGGTAGCGGACGGGTCATCAGGCCGCGCGAGGTGAGCTGAAGCGCGACCGACCAGCTGTGGTTGAGCGGCGGCGCCTGCGCAAGCGCGATCTTGCCGACGATTTGACTCCACATATGCAGAGTCGCGTAGGTGTCGGCCCATGTCGCCGGTAGCTCGGGCCACCCCCTCGACTCGCTTCGCTCGCTCGGGGCAAGCGCGTCCGAGTCGCTGTGCTGGTTCGAAACACGGTACGGGGTCATGGCCCCATGATACGCTCCTTCACTGTGCCGGATGCATGCGCTCATATCTCAGCGATCGACGAGGTCAAGCGGCCGCAACGCCGTCAGTGCGAAGAGTGCGTGAAGATCGGCGCGTCGTGGGTACATCTGCGTACATGTCAGTCGTGCGGTGTGACACTGTGCTGCGATTCGTCGCCGAATCGCCACGCAAGCAAGCACGCCCGCGCGACGATGCACCCGGTCGTCGCGTCAGCGGAGCCGGGCGAACGCTGGTTGTACTGCTTTCCTGATGACGCGTTCGCGGAATATTGACGCAATTCAAAATGCAGAATTCAAAATTCAAACACGGCGCTATTTGCGACAACGAGATGCCATCGATGCGACGTTCACCTCGATGCTTCGGGCACTCCGTGTTTGCATCTTGCATTTTGAATTTTGAATGAGCTAGTGCCCGAACCCGTCGTCTCGCTCGTCGGCGTCCGCTTCAACTACGGGAACCATGTCGTTCTCGACGATCTGGACCTCGCGGTCGGCGCGGGTGAATCGCTCGCGCTCGTCGGCCGCAGTGGCTCCGGCAAGTCAACGGTGCTCAAGTTGATCGACCGCCTCCTCCTGCCCGACGCCGGCAGCGTCGTCGTCGAAGGACGCGATACGCGGGAGTGGGATCCAATCAATCTGCGACGACGAATCGGCTACGTGCTTCAGGAGATTGGACTCTTTCCACACCTCACCGTCGAAGAGAACGTCGCGCTGGTGCCACGGCTCGAGGGATGGCCCGTCGAGCGTCGGCGCGCACGCGCGCACGATCTGCTCGAACTCGTGGGGCTGCCCGCCGCCGAATTCGCGGACAGGTGGCCGCGTGAACTGTCAGGCGGCCAGCGGCAGCGGGTCGGCGTTGCCCGCGCGCTTGCCATCGATCCGCCAATCTTGCTTATGGACGAGCCGTTTGGCGCGCTCGACAGCATCACCCGGCAGGAGCTCCGCACCGAGTTCCAGCGCATTCGCCGGCATCTGCGCCAGACCGTGATCCTCGTCACGCACGATATGGACGAAGCGTTCGCACTTGGCGACCGTGTCGGCGTCCTCGAGCGCGGACGCGTGACGTTCGGCCGCCCTGCGCTGACGCGCTAAGTTCATGCGCCTGCTCTCATTCTGGATGTCGCACCGTGAGGAGCTCGCGGGAATGGTCGAGCGCCACCTGTTCCTCGTCCTCTGGTCGACCGCGATTGCCACAGCGATCGGATTGCCGGCCGGAATCGCGGCGGCCCATCGGCCGCGCATCGGACGTCCGCTGCTTGCCGCCGCGAGCATCGCTCAGACGATCCCGAGCCTGGCGCTCCTCGGTTTCCTGCTGCCGCTGCCGTTCATCGGTGGCATCGGCCCGCGCATTGCGATCGTCGCGCTGATTCTGTATGCGCTGCTGCCGATCGTGCGCTCGACGGCGGCCGGACTCCGCAGCATCGATCCCGCCATCATCGATGCGGGCGTGGCAATGGGCATGACCGCACGCCAGCTGCTGTGGCTCGTCGAGCTGCCACTGGCGCTTCCGTCGATCGTTGCCGGGATCCGGATCGCGACGATCGTCGGCATCGGCACGGCGACGATTGCGGCCGCGATCGGTGCCGGTGGTCTCGGTGAGTACATCTTCCGCGGGCTGTCGATGGTGGATTCGACCGTTATTCTCGCCGGCGCGATTCCAGCCGCGCTGATGGCGCTGCTGGCCGACGGGATCCTCACCTGGGTCGAACGGCGGCTGTCGCCGGGGCATCGGCAACGGTCAACCGCTGTACCTCTCGCGGTCGCGACGGCGGCGTTGCTGCTGATGGCGGTCGTGGGCGCTGCCGGGTTCGGGCCCGCCAGACCCGATACGATCGTCATCGGATCGAAGAACTTCACCGAGCAGGTCGTGCTCGGGGAGCTGCTCGCGCAGACGCTTGAACGGCGGGGTATCCGCGTCACGCGACGGTTGAATCTCGGCGGGTCGTTTATCTGCGATCGCGCGATCCGATCGGGCGATATCGATGCCTATGTCGAATACACCGGCACAGCGCTCGCGGCCATTTTGAAGCAACCGCTCGAAAAGGATCCTGACGCCGCGCTCACGTCGCTGCGCAACGCCTACGGCCGCTCAGGTCTCAGCGTGCTCGCGCCGCTTGGGTTCAACAATACGTTTGCGATGCTCGTCCGTCATGAAGACGCCGATACCCTCGGGCTCGCGACAATCGACGACCTGCACCGAGTGGAAGCCCAGTGGCGACCAGGGTTCGGTTATGAGTTCGCCGAGCGTGCGGATGGGTATTCCGGGTTGCTCAAGACGTACGAGCTCCGCTTTACCACGCCACCGCGTGTCATGGAACTCAATCTTGTGTATCGCGCGCTCTCTTCCCGGCAAGTCGACGTGGTCGCGGGCGATGCCACCAGCGGCCTCATCAAAGCGCTGAATCTCACGATGCTGCGCGACAACCGCAGCTATTTCCCGCCGTATTATGCGGTTCCGATCGTGCGCTCGGCGGTCCTGCTCGCGCGTCCCGAGCTACGAGAAGCGTTCAACGAGCTGGCCGGCAGGATTTCCGAGGACGACATGCGCGCGATGAACGCTTCGGTCGATGTGGAACACCGGGACGTGGCAGCCACCGTGAGGGATTTTCTCTCCGCTAAGCTGCCGAATTGACCGCCAGCTTCGCGGACACCAGCGAGCGGATGTCCTCCGCGGATCGCGCGCCCGGAACGCGGTCGATTTCGCGCCCGCCGTGGAAAATAGCAACTGTTGGAATGGACCGAATCCGGAATCGCTCCGTAAGCTCGGGTACTGCGTCCGAGTTCACTTTGACGACGAGCCACTCGCCCTGCGCGGCGGCCGCAACCTTGTCGAGCTCTGGCGCCATCATCCGGCACGGACCGCACCAGGGGGCCCAGAAATCCACAATTACGGGCAACGCCGATGACTGAATTACAACGTCGAACGTCATCGCATCGGACACTTCGACCGGTCTGGCCGCCGGCTTCAGGGGTGAGCGGCACGAGCCACATTGATTCTTCGATGCCAACGCGGAGTATTTAAGCCTGTTCGTCTTGTCGCATGAAGGACACCGTACCAGAACACCGCCGCGATCCGCTGTGATGGCTGACATAAAACTGCAGATTTTTCACGCAATGGCCATGCCGATTAGTCAAGGTATTGGCAGGGCCGGATCGGAGACCACCACGTGATTTCTTGTCATGCTTCGAGACGTCTCGTCCGCACGCAATGCGGCGCAAAGCAGACAGTTCGTTCGCGAGGATAAAGTTACGCGATGTCTTCATCCCGTCGATTCCTGCAGGAGATCGCGCGAGAGGCGATGCGCGATCGGGGGTTCGAACCCGACTTTTCCCGCGCGGCGGAGGCACAGGTCGCCGCGTTGCCCGGGCCGGCCGCTGCCGATGGGCGACGCGATCTTCGCGACCTGATCTGGTGCTCCATCGATAACGACGACTCGCGGGACCTTGATCAGCTCTCCGTCGCCCGCGGGAACTCGACAGGCGACGTGACCGTCCTCGTGGCCGTGGCGGATGTCGACGCCCTTGTCCGGCGCGATACGCCGGTCGATCAGCACGCCGCCCACAACACGACATCGGTCTACACGGGCGCGCAGATCTTCCCGATGCTCCCCGAACGGCTTTCGACCAATCTGACATCGCTCAACGAGGACGAGGACCGCAACGGCATCGTCGTCGAGTACGTCGTCACCGCCGATGGCTCGGTGGGAGCCTCAGGCGTGTACGAGGCGGTCGTACGGAATCGCGCGAAGCTCGCCTATCCAAGCGTTGGCGCATGGCTGGAAGGTTCGGGACCGATGCCGCCGAAAATCGGCGAGGTTCCCGGCCTCGCGGAAAATCTGAAGCAGCAGGATCGCGCGGCACGCGCGCTGAAGGAGCGCCGCCACGCGATGGGCGCACTTACGCTGACCACCATCGAAGCACGACCCGTCTTCGATGACGGTACGTTACGCGACCTGGCCGAGTCGCAGCATAACCGCGCAACCGAGCTCATCGAAGACTTCATGATCGCCTCCAACGGCGTGGTCGCTCGATTTCTCGAGAGCCGCGGCTTGTCTTCGCTTCGACGCGTGGTGCGCGTGCCGCAGAAGTGGGAACGCATTGTGGACCTTGCCGCCCAGCATGGATTCCATCTGCCCGATGATCCGGATGCGGTGGCGCTCGAAGAATGGCTGCTTCGCGAGCACGCGTCCGATCCGCAGCAGTTTCCCGATCTGTCGCTGACGGTCGTGAAGCTCCTCGGCCGCGGCGAATACGTCGTCGAACGTCCGGGCGGGAGCAATACGGGTCATTTCGGGCTTGCGGTGCAGGACTACGCGCACTCGACCGCACCCAACAGAAGGTTTCCCGATCTCGTGGCGCAGCGGCTTGTCAAAGCGGCGTTGACAACCCAAAATCCCCACCCGCCTCAGCCGCCTTATACAGATGCGGAACTGGACGCGATCGCCGAACGTTGCACCGAGCGTGAGGATGCAGCGAACAAGGTTGAACGTCTCGTACGGAAGGCGGCCGCGGCGCTGCTCCTGCAGTCACGCATCGGGGAGCGCTTCGATGCCATCGTGACTGGCGCCTCCGAAAAAGGGACGTGGGTTCGAATCCGGCGGCCGCTGGTCGAAGGACGCCTGGAGCGCGGCTACGAAGGTCTCGAGGTCGGCGATCGGGTGCGCGTCAAATTGGTACACACGGATCCTGCTAGGGGATTCATCGATTTTGCGAGAAGCTAACGCCGTGACTGTCCACCTCGTGAATCCAAGCCATGTGTCGTTCGGAATCGGCGTCATCACCCCGCGCTGGCTGTATGTGCTTGCGGCCGCAACGCCTGACTCCTACGGAACGCCGACGATCGTGGACGAAACGCTCGAAACGATCGACTTGTCGACGATCAAGTCGGGCGACATCGTCGGGATCGGCATCCACACCGGCAACGCCCTTCGCGGGTACGAGGTCGGCACTGCAGCGCGGCAGGCTGGCGCGACGGTGATTTACGGCGGCATCCACGCAAGCCTCTACCCCGATGAGGCGCACGATCTCGGCGGAGCGCACGCCGTGGTGACCGGCGACGGCGATCACGTGTGGCCCGAGGTGCTGCGGGATGCGCTCAGCGGCACGTTGCGATCCATGTACGCCGGCGGGCGCGTCGAAGGCCGCGAGTTTCTTCCGGCGCGGTGGAGCCTCCTCCCCCAAGGACGCTACATGTGGGCGTCGGTGCAGACCGTTCGCGGGTGTCCGAAGCACTGCTCGTTCTGCTCCGTATGGCGAACAGACGGCCAGCGGCCGCGGCAGCGGCCGTACCGGCAGGTGGTGGAGGAAATCGTGGAGCTGCGTCGCCGCGGGTTTCGCTTCATCGCGCTCGCCGACGACAACTTCTATCCCGTGACGCTCGAGGATCTGCGGATGGCCGCGCGCCGCGGCGATCGGACGCAGCTGCGACGGCTCGAGCAGCTCCGCAGCGACCGGTTCGCGCTCATGGAGGAGCTGGCGCAGTTGCCCGATGACACGGTGTTCTTTACCCAGATCACCATGGAGGCGGCGGAAGATCCCGAGTTCCTGCAGTTCATGAAGCGTGCGCACATCAAGGGGGCGCTTGTTGGCGTCGAGTCGGTTACGAAGGAAGGCCTCAAGTCGATCTACAAGAATTTCAACGAGAGCGGCGACTCGCTGGTTACCCGCCTGCGATCGTTCCGCGAGCATGGCATCCACGTCCTCGGCTCGTTCATCTTCGGCTTACCCGGGGATAAGCTTGATTCCTTCGAGGCCACCTTGAAGGTGGCCGAGGCCGCGGACCTGACGTTCGCGCAGTTCGTCATGTTGACGCCGTTTCCGGGCACGCTCGACTTCGCCGCGTGGGAAAAGTCGCTCGGCGACGATCCCGAGCGGATCAGCGGCATTCCAATCAACCGCCACTGGCTGATTCCGCAGTCGCAGCGGCCGAAGATTTACACCGCGCATCCAAGGATGACCGCGGAACAAATCCGTGCAGGCACGCAGGAGGTGTGGGACCAGTTCTACAGTGTGCCGAGGATTTGGAAGCGGGCCTCTTCCTCGTGCGTCTCGCTGAAAGGACGCCTGGCATTTGTCCTGATCTCGAAAATCTACCGGCAGATGTATGCGAACACAGGGATTGCCACCGACAGTGCGCGCGTGAGCCGTTCCGCACGATGGGCCAGGCTGATGGCCCGTCCGTGCCGGAGGCTGTTTGCCGGCCCTCCAATGCCCGAGCTGCAACTGCCTAATTGAGGCGGCTCAATTGCCGCTATACTGCGCACGTCAGGAAGCAGACGCCCCGCCGCCGAGCGACGCATCCTTCTGCGCCAGCCAAGCCCGAGCATCCCGCTCCGAGCGCGCCGCGTTTCCACAGAGCATCGATTCGATGCGCAGAGTGACCATGGGCAACAAACTGTATGTCGGCAATCTCCCCTACGACGTCAATGAAGACGACCTGAACCAGTTGTTTGCAAAGGCCGGCAAGGTGTCGACCGTCAGCGTCGTACGGGACCGTGAGACGGGACGCGGACGCGGCTTCGCATTCGTGGAAATGGCGACAGACCAGGATGCACAGAATGCGATCGCGCAGCTCCACCAGCAGAGCTTCGGGGGCCGCGCGCTCGCTGTAAACGAAGCGCGGCCGATGACACCGCGGGGCGGCGGTGGTTTCGGCGGTGGCGGCGGCGGTGGCCGAGGTGGACGTGGTGGTGGTGGTGGCGGCGGCCGCGGAGGTGGCGGTGGCCGCCGGCAGGAGCCCCGCTGGTAAATCCCAAAGCCCAAATCCCAAAACCCAAATCCCAAGGCGCTGAAAGGCGTTTTGGGATTTTTTTTGGTTGAGCGCGCCGTCTTTCCGGTCGCGTTTGCCGTCTGGATCAATATCTGGATCTAGATCTGGATCTATAGAGCGTCGGCCTAAAATCAAAGATATGCGCAACCTTCTTGTGCGATCGCTTTTCCTCCTCGCCGCGCTGCTCGCGTCCGCGTGCGGCGGAGCCACCAGCCGGGAGCAACAGCCACAGGGCTCCAACACGTCGACTCCGGCTACGAGCCGGGGCAACGTGTCAACGAACAAGGCCAACTATCCGGTGTTCCCGAACGCGGACGCCGGCGCCGATCCGTCCGTTCCTGCAGAACAGGGCGGAAAGGGCTTCAAAGGGGAGGGCTGGCAGACGAGCACGGACTTCGATTTGATCGGCGACCCTCGTGCTGTCAAAGGAGGCGTACTGCGCGACGTGATGTACGCGTTCCCAGGAACGTTGCGAATGGCGGGACCAGAATGGAACACGGGCACGAACTACGAGATCAACGGCCTCATGTACGAATCGCTTGTGGGTCTCCATCCGACGACGCTGCAGTTCATGCCCGCGCTCGCGACGCACTGGCAAATTGCGCCGGACAAGAAGACGTTCCGTTTCCGTCTTGATCCGAATGCGCGGTTCTCGGACGGGACACCCGTGACCTCAGACGATGTGGTGGCGAGCTGGAAGTTCCTGACCGACAAGTCGCTTCAGGATCTGTTCTTCTATACGGAATACAACAAGCTGGAACAGCCGATCGCCGAGAGCAAGTACATCGTACAAATGAAGGCGAAGACGCTGGACTGGAAGAATTTCCTCACCGCATCAGGTCTTCGTATCTTCCCGGCTCACATCCTGAAGGACGTCAACGGTGCCGCGTATCTGCGCGACTACAACTTCAAGTTGATGCCGGGTACTGGACCCTACATCGTCAATGAAGGCGACATTAAGAAAGGCACATCGATATCGATCCGCCGGAGGAACGATTACTGGGCCGCGAACTATCGCGCGAACGTTGGCCTGTACAACTTCGACGAGATCCGGCTGAGCGTAGTGCGCGATCAGAACCTCGCGTTCGAGATGTTCAAGAGAGGCGATCGCGACTACCACTACGTGGCGATCTCACAACAGTGGGTCCAGGAGCTGAACACGCCAAACTTCCAGCGCGGGCTGCTCGTCAAGCAGAAGGTCTTCAACAACTATCCGCAAGGCACACAGTGGCTGGCGTTCAACACGCGGCGCCAGCCGTGGGATGACATACGGATCCGGAAGGCGTTCACGCTGCTCCTCAACCGCGACCAGCTGATCAAGACGCTCTTCTTCAACGAGTACGTGCCGCTGAACTCGTTTTACCCTGGAACCGAATACGAAAATCCGAACAACCCGAAGAACCCGTATGACCCTCAGCAGGCGCTTGCCTTGTTGGCTGAGGCTGGTTGGAAGGACCACGACGCCCAGGGGCGGCTCACAAAAAACGGGCAACCGCTGCAGGTGGAGCTCCTCTACGACGACAAGGGCGGCGAGCGATGGCTGACGATTTATCAGAACGACCTGCGCAAGGTCGGCATCACGATGAACTTGCGGCTGGTAAGCCCCGAGACGCAGTTCAAGATGGAGATGCAGCGGCAGTTTGATCTCGTGTACGGCGCCTGGGGCGCGGGCAGTGTGTTCCCGGATCCGCGTCCTGAGTACCACTCATCTACGGCAGATATCCTGAATACAAACAACATCACGGGGATCAAGGACAAACGCGTCGATGAATTGTGCGAGGCGTATGACCGTGAGTTCGATGCTGCCAAACGCGTCCAGATACTTCGCGACTTGGACAGCGCCTTGACCAACCAGTACCAGTACATTCTCCAGTGGTACGGACCGTCGCAGCGCATTGCATATTGGAACCGGTTCGGAATGCCAAGTGGGACCTTCTCTCGCGTTGGGGACTTCATTGGGTCTCTCGGCGCAGGGATACCGCAAATGTGGTGGATCGATCCGGACAAATCTCAAAAGCTCGATCAAGCCCTCCGCGATACCTCAACCAAGCTCGAGACTCCGCCGGTGGAGGACCGGTACTGGCTTGATTACTCGAAGACGAACAAGCACGACGTAGCAACCGGCACGCAATGAGCGGGTACTTCCTCCGGCGGGCGCTGCTCATTGTTCCCACGTTTCTGGGAATCACGCTCGTCGTCTTCGTGATCATGCAGTTCGTGCCGGGTGGCCCCGTTGAGCGGCAAATCCTGCGATTCCAGATGGCGATGGCCGGAGGCGGCGCCGAGGGCGGAGGTGGCGCGAGTGGCCGTCGCAGTATCGAGATCCCGGAAGAAGAACTGAATGAGATTAAGCGCTACTACGGCTTCGACAAACCCGTCTACGCCCGCTATGGGCAATGGCTATGGAATGTTCTGCACTTCGATCTGGGTAACTCCTACGTCTACCAGGACCCCGTTTGGGACGTCATCAGGACGCGTTTTCCAATCTCGATCTTTCTCGGCCTGACTGGTTTCTTTCTGGGGTACTTCATCTGTATTCCACTCGGTGTGCTGAAAGCCGTCAATCACGGATCTAAGTTCGATCTGATTACCAGTGCACTCGTGTTCATGGGCTACTCCGTTCCCGGCTGGGCGCTCGGCACGGCGCTGCTGGTCCTGTTTGGCGGTGGCAGTTTCTTGAGCCTGTTTCCGCTCGGCGGCTTCCGTCCCGAGAACTGGCAGTACTTGGGCCTCTGGGAAAAGATCACCTCGCAGATCCACTACATGTTCCTGCCGGTCGTCTGCTACATGGTCGGCTCATTCGCCACGCTGACGATCCTCTCGAAGAACTCGCTGATGGAAAACCTCGGGCAGGACTACGTTCGCACGGCGTTTGCGAAAGGACTGAAAGAACGGCGGGTCATCTTCGTGCACGCGCTCCGCAACTCGCTCATCCCGCTCGTGACCGGCCTCGGCAATGCGATTAGCCTGATTCTCGCCGGCTCGTTCCTGATCGAAAAGGTATTCAACATCGACGGCATGGGATATCTCGGCTACACGGCCATCCTACAGCGTGACTATCCCGTTGCCCTCGGCATCCTCGTCATCGACAGTCTGCTGCTGCTCGTCGGCAACATCCTGTCCGACATGATTTACGCCGGCGTCGATCCGCGCATTCGATTCCAATGAAGCCTGACGGCGCAGCGCAGCGTGTTCCACCGGACGCCGGGACCTCGATCACCCCGCTGCCGGAGCCGCCATTGGCGGCCGGCCCCCAAACGGTCCGGCCCTATCCCGGGGAAGTGCCGCACATCCCCGAACACGTGCCCGGCGCACCCGAATCACTGTTTCGCAAGCGGCTTCGAAAGTTCCGCCGTATTAGACGCGGCTACTACTCATTCCTAATCGTCGTTATTGCGTACGGTGTCTCGTTTCTCCTGCCCGTGCTCGCCAACAACGTCGCGCTCGTCGTCCATTACAACAGCGGCTATTACTTTCCACTCGTCACGTACTATCCGGCCTCGACGTTCGGGCAGAACGCGTTCGGCGAAACTGACTACCGCGCGCTGAAGCAGCAATTCAACGATGCGCGGCAGGGCAACTGGGTGCTCATGCCGCCAATTCCGTATGGGCCAAACGAAGGGCTGCTCGACTTGACCTCGCCGCCGCCCAACCGGCCGTCGCGCGCGCATATCTTCGGCACCGACGATCGCGGCCGCGACGTGTTGGTTCGACTCGCCTATGGGTTCAACATCTCGCTGACGTTTGCGCTCCTCGTCACGATCTTCGCCGACGTCGCCGGCGTGATCGTCGGTGCCGCCCTCGGGTACTTCGGACGAAAGCTCGACATCCTCGGCCAGCGCGCAATCGAGATCTGGTCGTCGCTGCCGTTCCTGTACACGATCATGATCGTCAGCTCGATCATCGTGCCGATCTATCTGCCGGGACGGATGGTGTTGCTGCAGCCATCTCTATGGTTGCTGGTCATCATCCTCGCCATGTTCGACTGGATGGGTATCACGTACTACATCCGAGGCGAGTTCTACCGCGAGAAGGCGAAAGACTACGTCGGCGCAGCGATTGCGACTGGCGTCTCCGAGCCCGGGATCATGTTTCGGCACATCCTGCCGAACGCACTGACGCCCGTTGTGTCGTTCGCGCCGTTCGAGATTGTCGCGAACATCAGCGCACTCGTCGCGCTCGACTTCCTGGGTTTCGGATTGCCAGCTCCTACGCCAAGCTGGGGTGAGTTGATCGGCCAGGGCATGGAGAATCTGACGATCTGGTGGCTGGTGTTTTATCCACTCGCCTTCCTCTTCCTCACGCTGTTGCTTGTCGTCTTCATCGGTGAAGCAGTCCGCGAAGCATTCGACCCGAAGGAATTCTCGCGCCTGCGATGAACCGTCTCCTCGCCATTCGAGGTCTACGTACCTACTTCTATACGGAATCCGGGGTCGCCAAAGCGGTTGACGGCGTCGACCTCGACATCGCGGAAGGCGAAGTTCTGGGGCTGGTTGGCGAATCGGGGTCCGGCAAGAGCGTCACCGCGCTGAGCATCCTGCGCCTGATTCCGGATCCGCCGGGGCGCATCTTCGACGGTGAAATCCTCTTCAAAGGGCGCGACCTGCTGAAGCTCTCGTATGACGAGATTCGGAACATCCGCGGCAACGACATCAGCATGGTGTTCCAGGAGCCGATGACGTCGCTCAACCCGGTCTTCACGATCGGCATGCAGGTGACCGAGGTCATCCTTGCCCACGAGGACGTGAGCAAAGAGGAGGCGCACCGCCGCGCGGTCGACATCCTCATCGAGGTCGGCATTCCGGACGCCGAGCAGCGGATGAAGCAGTACCCGCATCACTTCTCGGGCGGCCAGCGGCAGCGCGTCATGATCGCGATGGCGCTCGTGCTGAACCCATCGCTGCTCATCGCCGACGAACCGACGACGGCGCTGGACGTGACGATCCAGGCGCAGATTCTCGACCTGATGCTCGAGATGAAGGCACGTCGCAAGGGTGCCTCGATCCTCCTCATCACGCACAACCTTGCGGTCGTTGCCGAAACCTGCGACCGCGTCGCGGTCATGTACGGCGGAAAGATTCAGGAGATTGCGCCAATCGACGCGCTCTTCAACAAGCCATTTCATCCCTACACGCACGGACTCCTTGGATCGATTCCGAGCGTCGACGGCGTGAAGGCGCACCGGCTCACCGTCATTCCTGGATCGGTGCCGGACATCCATCACCTGCCGGTCGGCTGCAAGTTCGTGACACGCTGTCCGTATGCGTTCGAGCCGTGTCCCGACATCGAACCGCCGCTGATTGAAGACGCTCCCGGTCACTGGGTGCGGTGTCATCTCTATCCGAACGGCGGCAAACCTGCGATTCCCAATGACTAGCGACACCCTCCTGGACGTTCAGAATCTGGTCGTCAAGTTCCCGGTGTTCGGCGGAGTCCTACTGCGCCGCGTCGGCGAGGTGGAAGCGGTCAAAGGCATTTCGTTCCAGTTGCACCGCGGCGAGACGCTCGGCCTGGTCGGTGAATCGGGGTGCGGCAAGACGACGGTCGGGCGGGCCATCATCAATATTCTTCGCGCGATGAGCTACCGCGTCGAAATCAGCGGCCGCGTGCTGTACAAGTCAGCGACCGGTGATGTCGATCTGCTGCCGCTCACGCGTCAGCAGATGCGGCCGTACCGCGCTGACATTCAGATGGTGTTTCAGGACCCGTATTCCTCACTGAATCCACGCAAGACGGTCGATCAAATCGTTGGCGAGCCGCTGAGGGTTCATACCCGGATGTCACACGCGGAGCGCGCCGATCGCGTCAGATGGCTGCTCGAGAAAGTTGGCTTGTCGGCAAGGCACGTGAATCGATATCCGCACGAATTCTCCGGCGGGCAGCGGCAACGGATCGGAATCGCGCGCGCGCTGGCGACCAATCCGAAGATTGTGATTGCCGACGAACCGGTGAGCGCGCTCGACGTCTCGATTCAGGCGCAAGTCATCAACCTGATGCAGGACTTGCAGGAGGAATTCGGGCTCTCGTACATCTTCATTGCGCACGACCTCTCGGTCGTGCGGCACATCTCCAACCGGATCGCCGTCATGTCGTGGGGGAACATCGTCGAGATTGGTCCGGCCGAGGAGATCTACCAGCACCCGCAGCATGCGTACTCGAAGACGCTGCTGGCAGCGGCACCGAGACCGGATCCGGCCTTCAGGCGGAGAAGGTCCGCCTGAAGGCGGACCTGCGCAATAGCATCCGAACGGTGGTCGTTGCACCATCGATCCGCAGCAGCAGCGCACAGGCCAGAAAGACCACACCGTAGGGGCCGAGGATGAGAACCGCCGCGGCAATCGGCGGCATCGGTGGAATGGACAATTTCACAACCCACGCCGCCG
>Ga0114129_10001979_pt1 | contig 28017 bp, 17 predicted proteins | sample RhiMetdeltSRZDD1_FD_80071 | JGI IMG/M metagenome (GOLD analysis project Ga0114129, IMG submission 80071) | Populus rhizosphere microbial communities from Tennessee, USA - Rhizosphere MetaG P. deltoides SRZDD1 (version 2) (version 2) | ecosystem: Host-associated > Plants > Roots > Rhizosphere >... | reverse complement strand
GTACACTCCGGAAATCGCGCCGTACATCGACCTCCTCGCGGTGTCGACGAAGGACAACGAGGCCGCTGCATCCGAACATCTGCTGAAAGTGGATCCCGAATCACGTCTGGCCGTTGTGGTCGACGACATATGGACGGACGTCGACATCGCGGCGCGGCGAATGCTGGATCTGCAACTCGACACGATCGGCACGAACGTCGCGATCGTAGCGTGGCGCGTGTCTGACGTCATGCAACAGGCGCTGCCGCGGCTGACGCCGCTCACCCCGCTTCTCGCCGGAGACATCAGCGCCATCGATCCCCCCGCCGTTCGGCTCGCTCTCTCGCTCAGCGGACGCGACGTGACGTCAGCGGTCCGGCATCGGCTGCTGTTCGACAATCGCACGTTCGCGACGTATCTCGTGTACTGGGGTGAATCGACGTCGACGCAGCTCGAGGTCAGGTTGACGCTGCCCGTCGAAGGGCAGCCAGTGGTGTACACGCTCGCCGACAGCCGTCGTGCGAATGCGCTCGGGTATGCACGGGATCCGCTCACGAGTATTGTCAGTGTTCGAGTGCCGATGACCGGCGGGCCGATGCTCGTTGACTTCAACGAGGGTGCGACGGCGGTCTTCGTCGAGCGCAGCGACGTGGCGGCCGAGCGCCAGTTGTCAGTGCAGGAAATCATTGCCCGGCATCAGCAGCAGCAACGCTCTCAGGACGCGCTCGTCCGCAACTACATCGCCTCGGCGCGCACCGAGCAGCACTTCAGGCCCACGATGACCGATCCCGGGTACGACGTCGTCACCGAGAATCGGTATTACGTCGCCAATGACGGGATTGAGTGGGAAGAGTTGTCGTTTTCGGTCAACGGTTCGAGATGGGGCGCGGACCGGCCGCCGTTTCCGCTCTTGCAAGCAGAGAAGGTGCTCTCCCTGCCGCTGCAGCTTCGGTTCGACAACGATTATCGCTATCGCCTCGACGGCATCGAGCGCGTCGGCGACTACGAGTGCTATGCCGTGCGATTCGAACCTGCTGCGGCAGTGGCGTCGAGTCAGTCGCTGTATCGCGGAACCGTGTGGATCGACCGCAAGACGTTCGCGCGGATCAAGGTTTCTGCCGTTCAGACCGGCTTGTCGGCGCCGGTGGTGTCGAACGAGGAAATCCAGACTTACGAGCCGGTTCTCTCGATCGGCAATCGGCCGGTGTTCCTGTTTGCCGGTCTCACGGCGCGCCAGATCATTCTCATCGCCGGCCGAAACATCCTCGTCGAGAAGATGGTCGCGTTCGAGAATTTTCACGTCAACGATCCAGGATTCGAGGAGGCGCGGACGAGTGCCCGGCGCAGCGAGCGCATCATGTACCGCGAGACGGATCGTGGGCTGCGTTATTACGTCAAGCAGGGCAACGAGCGCGTCGTCAGCGAGCGCGCGACGCGCACCGCGCGAGCGATGGCCATGGGCGTGACGCTGGATCCGTCCTATGCTTTTCCGCTGCCGATCTTCGGTATCAACTATCTCAACTTCGAGTTCGGCGGACCCGATACGCAGCTCGCGATTCTGTTTGCGGGCGTGCTTGCCGCGGGGAATATTCAGAAACCAAAACTCGGCGGCACGCCGTTCGACGCCAGTGTTGATTTCTTCGCGATTGCGGTGCCATCAAGCGATCGCGTCTACGAGCAGGCTGGAGAGCGTGAGAGCGAACGCTTGCTGACGTGGCCGCTCTCGACGGGCGCCAACCTGGGCTGGCAGTACACGCCGTTTCAGAAACTCAGCGCGCAATATCAATTCCGCTTCGATGGCTTCGCGCGTGACACGACGACATCGGATGAGTTTGCGGTGCCGCCCAGCACCGTGACGAATGGGATTGGCGCGGCGTGGGAGTACCGCCGCGGCGGCTACAGCGCGGTCGTCAACGGCGCGTGGTACGCCCGCGCCGGCTGGCGCGATTGGGGATTCCAGCCGGATCCGGCGTCACAACCAACATATGTCAAGTACTCGGCGAGCCTTTCCCGGGACTTCTTTTTCAACGTCTTTCACAAGATTCACTTGAACGGCGCCTGGTTTGGAGGCCACGATCTAGATCGCTTCGCCAAGTACCAGTTCGGGATGTTCGACGACACGCGGATCCACGGCGTGCCGGCATCCGGCGTGCGATTTGAAGAGCTCGGCATGGCGCGCGGGTCGTACTCGTTCAACATCTTCGATATTTACCGTCTGGATCTGTTTCTCGAACAGGCCTGGGGAAGAGATCGCGCACTTGATCCGGCCTGGCAGCCGATTACGGGGATTGGCGCAGCCGTGAACCTGCGCGCACCGTGGAGTACGATCCTGCGCGTTGATTTTGGCAAGAGCTTCCTGCCGGACCGCTACAAAGGGATTGGCTCTGCCACGTTGCAAGTGATGTTTCTCAAACCGCTTCGTTGATCCCATGCGTACCCTTCGGGCCGATCTCCACGTGCACTCGTGCCACTCGCGCCAGAGTGGCAACATGCGTTTTCTGAAGAGCCGCGACTGCTACTCGCGGCCGGATGACGTCTACCGCGTCGCCAAGGCTCGAGGTATGGATCTCGTGACCATCACGGATCACGACTCGATCAGCGGCTGCCTGGAGTTCCTGGATCGCCACCCGGACGCGAACGACTTCTTCATCAGCGAGGAAGTGTCCTGCTATATCCCCGGCACGGACGTTCAGGTCCACTTTGGCGTGTACGGCATGACCGAACGCCTGCATGACGCGCTGCAGCCGTTGCGGCGGGACGCGTTCGAGGTGGCGGCGCGGCTTCGCGAAGCGCAAGTCTTCTTCGCGCTCAACCATCTGCTGCACTTCTACCGTGGCCAGCTACCGCTTCCGTCGTACTTGCGTCTGCTCGACGCTGTCCCCGCCGTTGAAGCCCGCAATGGGACGATGATCGCGGAGCACAACGCGCTGGTCGAGCGGCTCGCCGGCGAGTGGAGGCCCTTGGCGCCGCTCGCGATGGTCGGAGGCAGCGACGCGCACACGCTGCGCCGAATCGGACGCACGTGGACCGAGGCGGCCGCGTCTGACGTCGGAAGTTTCCTGGCCGGTCTTCGCGAGGGTCGCTCGCGCGCGTCTGGCGCGCATGGCGGGACCGCGTGCGTCGCGGGCGATGCCTATGGCGTGGTCGCGCGGTATGCGGCGAGCCTGGTCGGATTCGGTCCACGCGACCACAGTCTGCTGCGGCGCGTCGGATGTCTTGCGTTCTCGGTCGTTTCACTCCCGGCGCAGATTCTTCCGCTCGCCATCGTCGCGTCAGGTAAGCGCCGCGAACGTCAGATCGTGCGCTACGTTCGTGCCCAGATCGAACGCGAGGCGGTTGTCGCCACTGGATGGTCTTAGAACGGGAGTAAACAGAGAACGGCCAGTCTAAGAGCTCACGCAGAGACCGCAGAGAGCTAGAGAACGCAGATTGGCCGGCCTGCAGCCCGGGCATCGCCCGGGCTGTGTGGGAGGCGGAGGCAGGGCATCTGCACGTCGGCGGGATCGTGACAATGGCGACGCGCAGATGCCCTGCCTCCGCCTCCCACCGCGCCTGCGGCGCGGCAGGCCGGCCCGTCTGTCTGCGATCTCACGCCCTCTGCGGTCTCTGCGTGAGCTCCGAACCGCGCCCTCCGCAACCTCCGCCAGTCTATGATCCGCTCCATGCCTGCTCGGCGAGTCGCAATCACCGGCATTGGCCTCATCACTGGCGTTGGCGCGACGCGCGAGGACAACTGGCGCGCGCTGACCAACGGCGAATGCGCCATGCGGCCGGTCACCGTGTTCGAGACCGAGGGCTATCGCAGCCGCGTCGCGGCCGAAGTGGCGATGGAGCCGATTCAGGCACAGCTCACGCCACTCGAACGCCGCCGGCTCTCGCGGGGCGACCAGCTGGGCATCGTCGCCGCGACGGAAGCCATTGACGATGCGGGATTGTTCGAGACGGAGGTGGATCGGTCTCGTGTCGGTGTGTTGTTAGGAGCCGGCACCGCGGATCTGCTGCGCAACGAGCACTACATTCACACAACGATCACACGCGGCATCCATCACGCGCGGCCGTCCGAGGCCTGGAACCACTTTTTGAGCACGCCGGTTGATCTCATTGCGTCGCGCTTTCACTTTCAGGGGCTTCGCTCGTGCATTGTGGCGGCATGCTCGTCGAGCACGATTGCCATTGCGCAGGCGGCGGACGCGATTCGCTCGGGACGGCTCGACGCGGCGCTTGCCGGCGGCACTGACACGCTGTCGCGGTTGACGTTCAGCGGATTCAATGCGCTGCGCTTGATGGATCCCGAGCCATGCCGCCCGTTCGATCGCGATCGCGCCGGCATGAACATCGGTGAAGGCGCCGCCGTGCTGGTGCTGGAAGAGATGTCCCGCGCCCGCGCCAGGGGCGCGTCGATATACGCGGAGCTCGCCGGGTCGAGCTTCGCGTGCGAAGCCTTTCATCCCACGGCGCCGGAACCAGACGGCCGTCCGGTGGCGGCCGTCGTGCAGTCAGCGCTTCAGGATGCCCGGATTGATCTCTCGGAGGTCGATCACATCAACGCGCATGGCACGGCGACTCCGCAGAACGATCGTGCCGAAACTCGAGGCTACCGTTCGCTGTTCGGCGAACGAGTCGCCATGCTGCCGGTGACGTCGGTCAAGTCGATGGTTGGCCACTGCCTTGGCGCGGCCGGCGGCATCGAGGCGGCGATTCTCGCGCTGACGATCGCGCGCGGCGTGATTCCTCCGACGGTGCACCACGTCACCACGGATCCGGATTGCCACGGCGACGTGGTGGCCAATGACGCGCGCGAGCGGCGCGTTCGCTGCGGCGTGTCGACGTCGTTGGGATTTGGAGGAAACGACTCCGCGCTGGTCATGAACGCCGTGTGACGAGGGTCACCTATCGACCAAACTCCGTCCCGTCATCTCCGGCGCCAGAGGAATGTCGAGCAGATCGAGGATCGTTGGTGCGACGTCGCACAGCGCACCATCCCCGAGACGCCGTCCCCGATACTGCTCATCGCAGAGGATCACCGGGACGGGATTGGACGTGTGAGCCGTGTGCGGCGCATCCAGCTCGTCGTCCCACATCTGCTCGGCGTTGCCGTGATCGGCCGTCACGATCGCTGAACCCTGAACGCTTTTGAGCGCCTTCATGATTCGGCCCAGACAGGCGTCGATGGTTTCGACTGCCGCAATCGCGGCGTCGAGGCGTCCGGTGTGGCCGACCATGTCGGCATTCGCGAAGTTGCAGATCACGACCTGATGCCGCCGGCCTTCGAGGTCGGCGACCAGGTTGTCGGCAATGCCCGGCGCGCTCATTTCCGGCATCATGTCGTAGGTCGCCACCTTCTGCGATGGCACCAGGATGCGATCCTCGCCCGAGTACGGTTCTTCGCGTCCGCAATTGAAGAAATACGTCACGTGCGCGTACTTCTCGGTTTCGGCGAGCCGCAGGTTGGTTCCGGCGTGCGCCGCGAGGACGTCCGCGAGGTTGTTGCTGAACGACTGCGGCGTGAACACCACCGGCAGGTTGAAGGTGCGGTCGTACACCGTCATTGTCGTCGCCGAGACCTTGGGGCGGTCCGGCCGCTCGAAGCCGTCGAACTCGTCCAGCGCGATCGCGCGCGTGATTTGCCTTGCACGGTCGGCCCGGAAGTTGAACACGATTAACGAATCGTTGTTGCGAATCCGCCCTATGGGCAAGCCCTCGGCATCGACTATGACGACCGGCTTGATGAACTCGTCGGTCACTCCCGCGTCGTACGAGCGTTGGATGGCGGCGAGCGGCGAGATCGCCGTCGATTCAGCGACGCCTTGGACGAGCGCGTCGTACGCCTGGCGCGTCCGTTCCCAGCGCTTGTCACGATCCATGGCGTAGTACCGGCCTGAGACTGTGGCGACGCGGATGTTGCCCGGTCCATCGACGCGACGAATGACGTCTTCGAGCTGCGCCACGTAGCGGATGCCGCCGGTCGGCGACGTGTCTCGTCCGTCGGTGATGGCGTGAACGTAGACCTCGGGCACTTTCTTTCGCGCCGCCATCTCAATGAGCGCATGAAGATGCCGCTGATGGCTGTGTACGCCGCCGTCCGACACCAGCCCGACGAGATGAAGTGCGCGACCCTCCGCGATCGTGCGCTCCATGGCGGCGACTAATGCCGGGGCGACGAAGAAGTCGCCGTCGTGGATGCTCTTGTCGATGCGCGTGAGGTCCTGGTAGACAACTCGCCCGGCACCCATGTTCATGTGCCCGACCTCGGAGTTGCCCATCTGTCCTGCGGGGAGACCCACGGCCTCGCCCGACGCATTCAGCCGTGCGTTCGGATATTGCTCGAGCAGCCCGTTGAAGACCGGCGTCCTCGCCAGCTTGATCGCGTTGTACTCGGATTCTTCACGAATGCCCCACCCGTCGAGCACGATGAGGCACAGCGGTCCACTAGGCACGGCTGCTCACCGCCTTGATTGCCGATGCGCCGGCGTACTTGGCGGCCGAGCCGAGTTCCTCCTCGATGCGGAGCAGCTGGTTGTACTTGGCCACGCGATCCGAACGGCTGGCCGATCCGGTCTTGATCTGGCCTGATGCGGTGCCGACGGCAAGATCCGCGATCGTCGTGTCTTCGGTCTCTCCCGATCGATGTGAGATCACGCTGGCGTAGCCGGCGTCGCGAGCCATAGCCACCGCGTCGAGAGTCTCGGTGACGGTACCGATCTGGTTGAGCTTCACCAGCAGCGCGTTGGCAATGCCTTCCGCAATCCCGCGCTTCAGGATCTCTGGATTCGTCACGAACACATCGTCGCCCACCAGCTGCACGCGAGCACCGAGCGCTTGCGTCAGCGTCTTCCAGCCATCCCAGTCGCCTTCGGCCAGCCCATCCTCAATCGAGATGATCGGGTACTCACGAACCCATTCCTCGTAGAGCGCGACCATCTCGTCCGCCGATCGCGATTTCTCTTTCGACTTCTTGAACTCGTAGTTCCTGCCGCTCGAGTTCCACAGCTCGCTGGCGGCCACATCGAGCGCCAGGAACACGTTCCCGCCCGGCTTATAGCCAGCCTGCTCGACCGCTTGCATCACGACGTCCAACGCTTCGCGGTTCGACGACAAGCTGGGCGCGAACCCGCCCTCGTCGCCGACGCCCGTGCTGTAGCCCTTCTTCTTCAGAATGCCGCGCAGCGTGTGAAAGATCTCCGCGCCAGTTCGTACGGCTTCGGCGAAACTCGACGCGCCCACGGGCATCACCATGAACTCCTGGAAGTCGACGCTGCTATCTGCGTGCGCGCCGCCGTTGAGGATGTTCATCATCGGCACGGGTAGAGAAAACTGCTTGCTGCCGTAGAGACCCGCGAGCTGCGCATAGAGTGGCTTCTTCGCGCTGTGCGCCGTTGCGCGCGCGAGTGCCATCGACACGCCGAGGATGGCGTTGGCGCCCAGCCTTCCTTTGTTAAGGGTTCCGTCGAGCGCGATCATTTGCTGGTCGATCGCTCGTTGATCCGCTTCACGGCCGGCGATCGCCTTCGCGATCTCGCCGTTCACGTTCTGGACCGCCTTGCGGACGCCTTTTCCGAGATAACGAGATTTGTCGCCGTCACGAAGCTCGAGCGCCTCGCGTTCGCCCGTCGATGCGCCGGATGGCACACCCGCGCGACCGAACGCTCCGTCGGCCAGCCTGACGTCAACTTCAACTGTGGGATTGCCTCGCGAGTCGAGGATCTCTCTGCCAATAACGTGTGTAATTGTGGACATGCGTAAGAGAAAAATAAGAGGAAAAAAAAGAGGCTGGTTGTTAGTCGGCGACTAACGAACCGCGGCGATCGAATTCCTGCTCGTTCCTGAGCGCATCATCGCGGATGGGTCCGATGTACGGCTCGTCGTCGGTTGTGACGACGACGATCCCGCTTTCGGTGACGGTGTGGCGCTCGCGATCCTGTTCGGCGTCGTAACCAATCAGCGCGCCTCTCGGGATGAATACGTCGCGGTCGATAATCGCACGACGGATCTTGGCGTGCCGGCCGACGCGAACTCCAGGCATTAGGATACTCTGGTCGACCGAGCAGAAGCTGTGCACGCGCACGTTGGGGCATAAAACGCTGCCCGCGATCCGGCTTCCAGAGATGATGCACCCCGCCGAAATGATCGAGTCGAGTGCCTGACCGCAGCGCCGCCCTTCGTCGGCGAAGACGAACTTGGCAGGCGGTGCCTGCACTTGATGCGTGCGCAGCGGCCACTCGGGATCGTACAGATTGAAGTCGGGGTTGACGCGGCACAAATCCATGTTGGCTTCGTAATACGCGTCAAGGGTTCCGATGTCCCGCCAGTATTTCGATTCCTTCTTGTTCTCGTCGGTGAAGCGGTAGGCGTAGACGGGATTGCGCGCCACCAGCTCCGGGATGATGTCCTTGCCGAAATCGTGCGTGGTCGCCCGTCGCGCGTCCGCTTCGAGCACAGGCACGAGGACCTTCACGTCGAAGATGTAGATGCCCATCGACGCAAGTACCGTCTGGCCGCGCGGCAGATTTTTCGGCTTCTCCAGAAAGCCCACCAGGCGATCCTCGTCGTCGACCTGCATCACGCCAAACCGGTAGGCTTCCTCGCTGGGGATTTCAATTACGCCGATGGTTGCGGCCGCGCCGCTCTCGCGATGCGCTTTGAGCATACGCGCGTAGTCCATCTTGTAGACGTGATCGCCGGAGAGGACGAGAAGATGGCGGGGGTCCTCGCGGAGGATTGAGTACAGGTTCTGATACACCGCGTCGGCGGTCCCGAGGTACCAATGCTCGCCGACGCGTTTCTGGGGGCTCAGAATCTCGATGAACTCGCCGAGCTCGTCCGCGACGACGCTCCAGCCCATGCGGATGTGGCGGCCGAGCGACAGCGACTTGTACTGCAAGGCGATGAAGATCTTCCGCAGGCCGGAGTTGATGCAGTTGCTGAGCGTGAAGTCGATGATCCGGTACGGACCGCCGAAATAAACAGCCGGCTTCGCCCGTTCCTTGGTCAAGGGATACAGACGTTCACCAGCTCCTCCGGCAAGCACCATCACCAGGACATCGTCCTGCATTCATTCCTCGACTCGGTCGGTCTGATTCGAAGCTCGACAGATTTCGAGTCCGATCGCCGCTCTAACCGGCTGATGATAGCTGATTTAGCCCATAGTTCTGCGAAGATGCGCAGTCTCGTGTCCACCTGAACCATGGTGTGACACCCTGTGCCCGTAATTCATGGCCCATCTTTGACTTGGCAGGAGCGACTCGCCTATGATCAAGCAGGTTGGTCAGGGCTGGATGCTCGCACGGCTGGAGCGGACGTCGACTTTTCTCGGACGCGCGGCGGGGCTGGTGATTCTCGTCGCCGCGACGACGTTGCAGGCTTCGGTACAGCGGGAAACTTCGGCCGGCCAGCGCGATCAGATCGAGGAAACGCATCGCGCGGAAGGCGAAGCGATCCTCGCGATTGCGGATGCCGCGATGGCAGGGAAGACGCCGCCGTCAGACTTCCCCCTGCAGTGGCAGAACGACTATGTGAAGGCACAACGCGGAACGTTCGTGCCGTTCACGTTGACGATTGATGCGTCGCGGCTCACGAAGCTGTCGGCGCTGGTGTACGTCAGGGCGCGACGCCGGCAGACCCAGGACGACAGTTACGCGGTTGATGCGATTTTCCCGGTCGAACTGAAGTCAGGCGAAAGTCAGACCGCGCGCATCAGTCGCGGGTTTTCCGTCATGCCGGGCGAGTATGATGTGTTTGTCGTCATGCGGGAGCGCGTGGACCCGGCGACAAACAAGTCGCGGCCGAAGGCCGCGGTGCTCCGCCAACCGCTGAACGTCCCCGAGTTCCGCTCAGGTGAGCTGACGACGAGCAGCATCATCGTGGCGGACCGGTTGACGACGCTGGATGAGCCGGTTCCGGTGGACCAGCTGGCGGAGCGGCCGTATGCGATTGGCCGCAATGAAATTATCCCGGCGGCGGACCGCCGGTTCAGACGCGACGAGGAGCTCGTGGTGGTGCTGCTCGTCTACAACCCGACGGTGACCGCGGAGCGGCAATTCGACGTCAAAGTGGAGTACCATTTTTTTCGGAAAGGGACAGAAGGCCGCGGCGAGCAGTACTTCAATCACACGGAACCGCAGCGCTTCAATCCAGCATTAATGGGCCCAGGGTTCGATGCCGCGAGTGGCGATCCGGTGATGGCGGGGCAAGTCGTACCGCTGGCGGGATTTCAAGAAGGTGAGTATCGCCTCGGAGTGCAGGTGCTCGATCTTCTGTCGGGGAAATCGATTTCGCGCGACGTGTTCTTTACGGTCGGGTCGTAGCCGGAACGGAGGATGGCAATGCAACGCCTCAACCGGGTGCTCACGGTGATCACCGCCGCGAGCGTCGGCATTCTGGGATCGTTCAGCGCGGACACTGCGCTGGCCCAGTCGGCACAGTACCAGTCCGCTCGCGCCCTGAGAGGAAGCATCACCGGCACCGTCAGCGACGATCGCGGCGGCCCGATCGCCGGCGCCATGGTTTCCGCCCTTGGCACGGCCACCATCGCGAAGACACTCACCGACGCATCCGGCTTCTTCTCAATCGAGGCACTGCCGATCGGCGACTACACCGTTCAGGCCCATCGATCTGGTTTTGCCGGCTCGGCGCGCACGACTGTACGCGTCAATGGCTTCTCGCCCGCGGCGCAGATCCTTCAGTTGCGACGGATCGAAGGCCCGGTGGCAACGACCGGGACAACAACGCCCCCCGTCGCGGCGCGTCCAATCGTCGCGGCCGGTTTCGGGTTGCCCGCCGGAACCCTTGCCGATCAGCCCGATCCGGAACCTACCGAAGCGTCGCGTACGGAGCACTCGCACTCGGAAACCGCGTGGCGACTGCGTCATATCAAGCGCAGCATCCTCAAAGACACGTCACCAATCGTGGCCGTCGTCGAGCGCGATCCGGAGATCCCGACGAACGGATCAATCTTTGGCCGCGCGATGGTTTCGGCCGCCAGTATGGCGACCACGTTCTTTACCGACCTGCCGTTCTCGGGCGAGGTCAACTTGCTGACGACGAGCGCGTTTGGTCCCGAGGGGCTGTTTGCAGGAACCATGCTCCCGCGTGGCGTAGCCTACATGGCGATCGGCGCGCCTACGCCCGCTGGTGATTGGTCGGTTCGCGCGGCGATGAGTCAGGGCGATCTGTCGTCCTGGATCGTGGCGGGTGGTTTCCAGTCGCGCAATAAGACCGCGCACTCGTATCGATTCGGCCTGTCGTACAGCACCCAGGACTATTACGGCGGAAACCCCGCCGCGCTGGCCGCGGCGACCGAGAACAGCAGAAACGTCGGCGAGCTGTATGCGCTCGATCGGTGGACGATCTCGGAAGGCGTGATGATCGAGTACGGCGGCCGCTACGGTCGCTACGACTATCTCGATTCACGCGGTCTGTTCAGCCCGAAGGTCGGCCTGACCGTCGAACCGTTCAAGAACACACGCGTGTCGGCCACCGTTGCGCAGCGCATGGTGGCGCCGGGCGCCGAAGAGTTCGTGGCGAGCGAAACGCCGGGCCCGTGGCTGCCGCCCGAGCGGACGTTTGCGCCGCTTGGCGGGCTGATCTCTTCGAACGCGTTCAGCGTCGAGCGGGCACGATACGTCGACGTGCTCGTCGATCACCAGTTCAACGATGCCTACGTGTTTGGCATCCGCCGTTTCTATCAGAACGTCGACGATCAGCTGGTGACGCTCTTCGGATTGAGCCTGCCGGGTGGACCGCAGTCGGTCGGCCACTACTACGTGGCCAACGCCGGTTCGGTCGACGCCGATGGTTGGGCGGTGCGTTTCAGCACGGCGTCGGGCCGGCGCGTGCAGGGTTCGATTGATTACAGCGTGACGCAAGCGCGGTGGTTGACGCGTGGCGATGCCAGCGGCCTTGCCTCCTGGGCGCCGGCGGCACTCCGGCCCGAGACCGAAGACCTGCACGACGTCACGACGACGGTCACGACGGAGATTCCCGAGACCTCGACGCGCGTGTTCGTGTTTTACAAGATCAACACCGGATACACCAAGTCCGATACCTCACTGCCGCGGCCGGGTCTCGATGCGCGCTTCGACGTGCAGGTCAATCAGGCATTGCCGTTCGAGATCGGCGGAACCAAGTGGGAAGTCCTTCTCGGCCTTCGCAATCTGTTCCGCGACCCGAACGATCCGGCCTCGGTCTACGACGAACTGCTCGTCGTGAAGCCCCCGAAGCGAGTGGTCGGCGGCTTCCTCGTCCGTTTCTAAGTCGCGTTCTCTCCGCTCCACTTTCTTGGATCGAGCTTTCGGTTCATTGGAACCAGCTCGTTCCGCACGGCAGTGAAGTTATTGCTGGACAATGATTTATCCAGATTTGCCCCCGGCCGGGCAGGGAACGTCGTTTGCTTCGCACCGTGCGGACCTGTCTTTGCCTTCAACATCACTGTCCGCACGCGTCAAACGGAGTGCGCTCGCGAGGGTCGTAGCGCAGCTGGCCGTTGTGGCCGGCCTGGTCGTGCTCGCCGCGCTGAACATTCCCGTGCGTGGCTGGACCGAGATGGAGGACGGCGTCCTCTGGGAGAGCAATGGCGGGGACGTCCTGGCCGGCGCCGTCGCGGAGAACTCACCGGCGAGCCGGGCCGGTATTCGCGCTGGCGACACGCTCCTTCGAGTCGATAACCGCCTGATCGCCGGCCCAGGCGACGTCGTTCACGCCCTTCACGCCGCCCGTGCCGGCAGCGTCCTGCAATACGTCCTCGTGCGTCAAGGCGGGCAAAGCGACCCCCAGTTGATTACGGTCGCGGTCAGCGACATTCCCTCGACCTCGCATTGGCTGTATCTGGCACTGGCGGGCGTCGGCCTGTTTGCGCTGTTCGTCGGAACCGTGGTTCGGCTCCGTCGTCCGGAGAATCAAGCGACGCTGCACTTCTTCTGGCTGTCGGTTGCGTTCTTCGGCGTGCTCACGTTTTCCTCGAGCGGAAAATTCGATCGTCTCGACTGGGTGTTCTACTGGGCGGACGTCGTGGCGATGCTGCTGCTGCCGCCGCTCTTCGTGCACTTCGCGCTCGTGTTTCCCGAGCGGCCGGACAGCTGGGCCAGGAGCGACGCCGGACGTACGCTCCTGCCGCTGATCTATCTGCCGGCGTTGCTCCTCGGCGCCGCGAAGGTCGCGACGATCATTCGCGGCGATCGCTACGGCGACGTGCTTTCAAACGTGATCACGTTCGTCGATGGCGCCGAGCTCGGTTACCTGTCGCTGTGCCTCATCGGCGGCCTCGTGATCATGACGCGCGCGCTGTATCGCGTGCGCTCGGTCACCGCCCGTCGCCAGCTTCGCTGGATCGTCTGGGGTACCGGCCTGGGCGCGATGCCGTTCGTGTTCGGCTACGCGCTGCCCTTCGCCCTCGGCTACGCTCCGGCGCCGGCTCTCGAGCTGACGGCGATCCTGCTCGGCCTCGTGCCGCTTGCGTTTGCATCGGCGATCATCCACTACCGGCTGATGGACGTCGAGGTCATCATCAAGCGCGGTCTCGTGTACGCGGCCGCGATTGCGGCGATCGCGGCGATTTACACGATCGTGTTGAAGATTGCCGGTATCTGGTTCGAGACCGACACGAACGACACGAACCCCATCATCGCGTTCCTTGCCACGATGGTGCTGGTGCTGCTGGCCAGGCCGGTGAAGAACGTGATCCAGACGGCGCTCGATCGCGTGTATTACCGCGATCGCTACGACTATCGCCGCGCGCTCGTGGGTTTCGCGCGCGACCTCAACAGCGATCTCGATCTGTTCAGGCTCAGCGAGCGCCTGGTGCGGCGCGTGACGGAAACGCTGCTCGTCGATCGGATGGCGCTGATGCTGGCGCCGTCGGCGACCGGGCGCGATGCGTCGTTCGTGACGGTCGCCCACTCCGGATTTGCGACAGAACCGCCGACGCTCGGCAGAACGTCTGAGGTCGCGACCCGGCTGATTTCGGGCCATACGCTCACGCTGGACGATCCGCTGGCGCAACGCCGTTTGGAATCCAGTGACATCGAGTTCTGGCGAGCGGCCGGGATCCACTACTTTGTGCCGTGCGTCTCCAAAGAAGGAACCATCGCAGTTATGGCGCTGGGCCGGAAGTCGAGCGCCGAACCGCTGAGCAGCGAGGACATGGCCCTGCTTGCCGCCGTCGCCGCGCAGGCCGCAACCGCGCTGGAGAACGGCCGCCTCTATCGGCAGCTCACGGTCAAGGCCGACGAGCTCGACCGGATGCGCGAGTTCAGCGAGAACATCCTCGAGTCGCTCAACGACGGACTGGCCGTCGTCGATCGCGAGGATCGCGTGCTGCGCTGGAACCGGCGCCTCGAGGAGCTCTACGGCGTGCGCCATGAAGCGGCCGTCGGTCGCAAGCTGCAGCAGATCCTCGATCCGGCGTTCGCCGAGATCCTGCGATCGGCCCGAAATGATTCGCCGGATGGCGCTGCTGTCTATCGGATCCCGCTCACCTCGCGCCATGAGGCGCCGCGCCGGCTGCTCGTCAACGCCGCGACGACGCCATTGAGGGACATGTCGGGGGCGATTGCCGGTACGATCGTCGTGGTGGAAGACATTTCGGCTCGCGTGCAGCTCGAGGAGCAGCTGCAGATTTCCGAGAAGATGGCGTCGATCGGGCTCCTTGCCGCCGGCGTGGCGCACGAAGTGAACACGCCGCTGACCGGCATTTCGAGCTTTGTGCAGATGCTGATGCAGGGGACTGAGCCGGACGATCCCAAGGCTCAGGTCCTCGAGAAGATCGAGCGCCAGACGTTCCGCGCCGCGAAGATTGTGAACGGCTTGCTGAACCTGGCTCGGCCGGCACAAGTCGACCGCGGCCCGGTGGACGCGAACGCGGTTATCAACGACGTGCTGTCGCTGCTCGAACATCAGCTGCGCACCGGCCGTATTCAAGTGCGCAAGGAGCTGGCCGGAGCGTCGCCGGTCGTTCTCGGCATCGAGTACAAGCTGCAGCAGGTCTTCCTGAATCTGTTCCTGAACGCGCGCGATGCGATGCCGAAGGGTGGCTGGTTGACGATTGTTACGCAAGCGTCGGGCGATTCGGCGACGATTGAGGTGGCCGACACCGGTTCCGGGATTCCCGCCGACCAGTTGTCGCGGATCTACGATCCGTTCTTTACGACCAAGGACATCGGCAAGGGCACCGGTCTGGGGCTTTCGATCACCTACGGAATCGTGCAGGAGCACGGCGGCACCATTGCGTGCGACAGCTCGCCAGGGCAAGGCACACGATTCACGCTGTCGCTCCCACTCGTGTCACGATCGAGCGCAGGGGCGTCGATACCGCGCCAGGCATGACCGCTTCCCGCTCTCCCAGCTTCCAGCTGGTTGGAGCTGAGCCCGTTGAGCTGGCAGCTGGTAGCTGGACGCTACTAAAAGCATGAATAGAACCGGCACCATTCTGGTCATCGACGACGAGGAGATCATGCGTGAGATCCTCGACGCGCTGCTGTCGCGCGAGGGCTATACCGTGCGCCTCGCAGCCGACGCCGCGCAGGGCCTCGAGCTGGCCCGCACGGTGCCGTTCGACGCGGCCATCGTCGATATCATGATGCCGGGCATGGACGGCATGACGGCGCTCGACGAGCTGAAGAAGATCGACGATGACCTGCCGATCCTGATGATCACGGCGTTCGCGTCGGTGGAGAGTGCCATCACCGCGATGAAGCGTGGGGCGTTCCACTACATCACCAAGCCGTTCAAGAACGACGAAGTCCTCGCGGTGTTGCGCAACGCGTTGGAGAAGCGCCGGCTGGTGGCTGAAAACCGCGCGCTGCGCCAGAACCTGCAGGCGCAATTCAATCGCTTTGGCGAGATCATCGGCCGCAGCCAGCGGATGAAGCAGGTCTTCGACCTGATTATCCAGGCCGCGCCGAGCCGAACGACGATCCTCATCAACGGCGAGAGCGGCACGGGCAAGGAGCTGGTCGCGCGGGCGCTCCATCAGAACTCAACCCGTGCGGATCGTGCGTTCATCACGGTCAACTCCGGCAACTTGCCGCCGGATCTGCTCGAGTCGAACCTGTTCGGCCACGTCAAAGGCGCGTTCACCGGAGCGATCTATCCAAAGAAAGGCCTCTTCGAGCTGGCCGACAAGGGCACGATCTTCTTTGACGAGATCGGCAACATTCCGCTCGAGACCCAGGCCAAACTGCTGCGGGTGATTCAGGAACGCGAGTTCATGCGCCTCGGCGGCGTCGAGACGATCAAGGTTGACGTCCGCATCATTGCTGCGACGAACGTCGAGCTGCGCCGGATGGTAGACGAGGGGAAGTTCCGCGAGGACCTGTTCTACCGCTTGCACGTGATCACCGTCCAGCTGCCGCCGCTGCGCGAACGGCGCGAGGATATCGCGCTATTGGCTCAACACTTCCTCGAGAAGTACGGCGAGGAAAACCAGAAGCCGCGCTTCGACCTGACACCGGAAGCACTCGACTTGCTCGTTGAATACGATTGGCCTGGCAACGTCCGCGAGCTGGAGAACGTGATCGAGCGCGCCGTCGTGCTGTCATCGAACCAGCGCATCGACATCGATCTCGTGCCGGATCACGTCCGCAACAGCCGGCGTTTTCAGATGCCGCAGTTCGTGGTTCCACCCGAGGGGATTTCGTATCGAGATGCGGAGATTGCGTTCCAGCGCGGCCTGATCGAGTCGGCCCTCGAGCAAGCCGGCGGCGTGCAGAAGCGGGCCGCCGAGCTCCTTCAGATCAAACCCACGACCCTCAACGAGATGATCAAGCGGCACGACATCCGCCCGCGCCGTAAGCGCACCGGGCCACAGCCTTCCGGATCCCGCGCTGAATCATCGATGGACGATCTCGACGAAGAGGTTGCTTCGTCGATCGACACCGACTGACGCTACCGGCGTCCTAACTTTCCGAACATCTTCTCGTATTTTGCGAGGATGACGTCCCAGCGGTAGTTCTGGCGCACGTACCTGCGCCCGTTCCGGCCCATACCCTCCCGCAGGTGCGGATCGGTGATCAAGAGGCGCAGGCACTCCGTGAACTCGTCGCGATCGGCGTAGTACAGTCCGGCGTTGCTTTTGTGGCAATGATCGACCAGGACCTCGCTGCGTGCGTTGGCGAGGATCGGTGTGCCGACCGCGAACGATTCCAGGGCCAGCAGTGACAGGCTCTCGTACGGCGAGGGGACCACGACAATCGTCGCTGCTTCGAGTGCCTGGAGCCGCTCCTGGTCCGAGAGGCGTCCGGCAAAGCGGATGAACGGTTCCTCGGGGAGCGGCATCAGCTTGACGCCCATCAAGACGAGCGAGGCGTCGCCGCCGTCTTGCACGTAGGTGTTGAAGTATTCGATTAACTCCTCGCAGCCCTTCCCGGCGTCAATTCGACCGCCGTAGAGCACGAACGGGCCGTGCAGGCGGTGCCGGCGGCGGAACATCGTGCCGCGCTGCGCCAGGTGTGGGCGAAAGCTTGGGGAATCGTCCTGCGGAGCGTCGTCCTCCTCCGTCTCGTCGCTGCGCCCGCCATGCGATGCGGGAAGGTCCACCCCACAGCCGATGGTCTCTTCCTCGACCGCGCGGATCGAGAAGTGCGTTGTCAGGAACCGTCGCTCGACTTCGGTGTTGTAGGCGATGCCGGCCGGCAGGCTGAACAACTCCTTGTAAATGTCGAGATGAATCGCCGGTTCGTCGTGCGCGGTGGGCACGAGGATGCTCTTGTGCGGAGCGATTCTCGACCCGAGGACTGTTGGCGAGTACAAGTAGGTGAAGAAGATCAGCACGTCGTACTGATGGTGGTTGCGGTCGAGGTATTCGATCAGGGCGGGACACCACGGTCCCTGCTGGCGCAGCCACTCACCTTCGTCTTCCCTCGAGTGCTTGCTGGTGAAGATCCATTCCGAGTAACGATTGAACGCGTGGATGTCGCGAGTCCGCGCGTTGGCAAAGCGCCGCACCGTCACGCCGCGAATCCGATCGGCCCCCTCCGGGTAGTCGTTCTTCCACGTGATGTAGTCGGACGCGCAGGTCGTGAGCACTTCGACCTGGTGTTTCGGGGCCAGGCGTTCGGCGATGAGCCGGCAGTGATACTCGGAGCCGCCGAGGATCTCGGCGCCGTAGCGCTGGACGATGAATGCAATCTTCAAATATCGGTCCTCAACGTATCTGCAACGCGGTCAGCGTGTCGCGGAGCCGCGCTTCGATTGCCGGCGGCGCGAAGTCCTGCAGCCGCCTTCTCTGGCCATCCAGCACCCGTCGGCGCAAATCGCGATCGTACACAAGCATGCCGAGCAGTTCGGCCGCCATCTCGAGATCCTTCGGCGCAAACAGCAGCCCCGCGCCGCCAAGGGTCTCTGGAACGGCGCCTGCCGCGTATGCCAGGATTGGCACGTCGGCGGCCATGGCCTCGACCAGAGGCACGCAGAACCCCTCGTGCTCGCTCAGGGAGACGTAGGCGTCAGCCCACCGGTAGAACGCTCCGAGATCCTCGTCGGGCACCGGCCCGGTGAACCAGAAGCGATCGGGCAGCATGCGGAACTCGGCGATGAGCGCCCGAACCTGCGCATAGTACGACGGCACGCCGTCGTAGCGGCCGACAAAAATGAACCGGTAGTAGCTGTCGACGTACCGCTTGTAGACCTCGGCCAAGCGGATGTGGTCTTCGATCCGTTTGTTCGGAACGATGCGGCCGACGAACAGAATGTTGATCAAGCCGTCGCTCAAAATCTTTTCGAGCGCTGGCCGGGGTGGTGCTCCGGTGATTCGCTCCGTGTCGACCGCGATCGGCAGGACGCCGGTGCGTGTGAAGCCGAGATCTTCGAGCTCCTGCCGGTTGAACTCGGAGTCGCCAAGTGCGAGATCGACCTTGCCCACCAGCGACTGAAGCTCGCGTCGGCCCAAGGCTGCAAGGCGGAAGAGGCCGGGCGCATATGGGGCAAAGAACGAGGCGGGCGTGATGTTGTGATACTGCAGCACGCGGCCGCCCGGTAAGCTCGCGAACGCATCCGTCATCGGCGAGGGCAGCGCGAAATGGAAGATCGTGACGTCGCCGCGCCGCGCTTCAGCGTCCGCGAATGAGCGCACGTCGTCTCGAAGGTCGTCGTCGATCGTCAGAGCGAAGATCTCTGAGGCGTGGCCGAGCGACCGCAGCATCGAGCGAAATCGGCGAGCGCTATCGCCGATTGCATCGCCACGATGCGCCGCCGGGACCCACTGGTTGATAATCATGTCGTGCCGCGGTCCGCGGTTCGCGGCTCGCGGTTCGTTTCGTCATTCGTCGCATTTGCGAGCTGCGAGCCGCGAGAAGCGGACAGCGGTTCCAGTGGAAGCGCCTTGAACACCGCCGGCCGGAACTGACGCAGCTCCTCGAGCCGCTCGAGCTGATCGAACTGCGCCCAGAAATCCCAGGCGACCTCCGGCGCAGGCCGAGGTGGCACCTGTTTCATCTCGTCGACGAATCCCAGGAGCGTGCCGGCGAAGTTGCGCTGTAGAAGTCGGTCGAGCGCGGCATCCTGCGACTGCAGGACCGCGTCCTCTACCGCTGGATCGTCGATCACGGCGCTGACCAGCCGCGCGATCTCGAATGGGTCGGTCGCGCCGTACAGCACTCCGCCACCATCCATCGTCGCTGGAACCGCGGTCGACGCGTACGCGACGACTGGCACCCGCTTGTAGAACGCTTCGATGATTGGTACGCAGAATCCCTCGTGCGCGCTGGCGCAGAGGAACAGATCGGCGACATCGTAGAACGCGGTGAGCTCTTCGTTCGAGACGTGACCCAGGAAGTGGACGTCCTGAGTGCCCAGCCGCGCGATGAGCGTGTGCAGCATCGCGAGGTAGCGCTCGAAGCCACTGTACGAACCGACAAGAAGCAATCGAGATCGCGGGTTGTGACGGGTCTTGTAAGCGTGAAATGCGCGGATGATGGTCTCGAACCGCTTGTTCGGGATGACCCTCCCGACAAACATCACGTTCGTCCAGCCATCGTCGAAATCAGCTGCGAGCAGCCGATTGGGCTCCCCGTTGAGATGCGTGAAGTCAGGAACCACCGGGAGCACGGCGGTTCTCAGAAAGCCGAGCGCTTCGAGCTCCATACGGTTGAACTCTGAATCACCCAGCGCGAGATCGCAGCGATCGATGTACGCGGTCAGCTCGCGACGTCCACGAAAGCACAACTTGACGAGATCGCGATGCACGCCGACGAAATACTCCGGCGGCGTGATGTTGTGATAGACGAGCGCCATGCGGCCCGGCAGCGCGTAGGCGGTGCGCGATGCCCGAGAGCCGATGGAGAAGTGGTGAATGAGAATGTCGTCCGGCGCAATCGCGCCCACCATCTCGCGGTAGTCGAGGGTGAGATCCTCGAGCCGGGGGTCGGCCGTTTCCACGAAGATCTCCGACTCAATACCCGCGCCGCGCAGCACGCGTTGGATGCCAAGCACTTCGTGCCCGATGGCGTCTCCATAACCGAGCGTGGCGAGGACTTGATGGACGCGGGGCTGTCGGCCGCTCATGCGATCCGGCCCTGCCGTGAATCGACGCGCACCACTGCGCCAGACGGGACGCGGGAGAGAATGTCATTAGCCGCAGGAACCTCACGCCGCCGGCGGGCGAGCCAACTTGGCAGCGGCTCGATCGCCGCGGATGCGTTCTGCTTTTTCAGCTGCGCGAACATGTCGAGATACTTCTTCTCGATCACCGGCCACGCGTAATGGCGGGCGAAGTACTCGCGCCCGTTGCGTCCGAGGCGAGCGTGCAGCGGCCCGTTCGACTCGAGCGAATACAGCGTTTCCGCGAACTCCTCGTAGCGTTCGTAGTACAGCCCGGCATTGCTGCGAATGCATTGGCCTTTCAACACGTCGCAGCGGCCGTTGGCCAGCACGGGCCGGCCAAGCGCCCACGCTTCGAGCGCCACCATCGATAGGCTCTCGAAGTACGATGGCATGATCAGCAGATCTGCGGCCGCCAAGGCATCGAACTTGTCCTCGTCGGACAAGTAGCCGAGGTGATGGATTCGATGATGCTTCGGCACCGGCATGATCGGTTTGCCGACGAGCACCAGATCCAGTCCGCGCGGGAACGTGGCGGCGTAGCGCTGAAAGTAATCGAAGAGCTCTCCACAGCCTTTGTTGGCATCGATCCGGCCGATGTAAATCGCAAATGGCCGGGAGATCTTGTGGCGCCGGCGAAAACGGGTTGGCTCCGTACGCGCAGGCACTTCCGATCCAACGCCAACGACGACGCCAGGTACGCGTTCGTTGTGGGTGGCCGCCTGGATCATGGCCCGCTCTTCGTACGAGTTGTACATGATGCCGCGCGCGCCGCGGAAGACCGGGCCGAAGATCGAAAGGCCTATCGCCGGATCCCGTTCAGCCGTCGGCACCAGCACCGCACGTGACGCAAGGCGCCGCACACCATGCCACGCGTGGTAGTACCGATAGCTGAAGAACAGAACGAAATCGAACGAGTCGGCGGACGCCTGCAAGTAGCGGACGAGCGCGGGGCTCGTCGGCCCTTCGCTGTCGAGCCAGGCGAGTTCGTCCGCCACCGAGTGAACGGAGTCGAAGACCTTCTGAGATCGCCGCCCGAACTCGATTGGATGCCGTTCGCGCGTGACCGGAAAGCGGCGGACTGGAATTCCGTTGACGGTTTCGAGGCCCGGGGCAAGCTCGTTGCGCCAGCTGACGTAGTCGCGAGCGCAGGTCGTGACGACTTCGATTTCCGCGTGCTTGGCAAGCCGCTCGGCGATGTAGCGGGCGTGTTGCTCGGCCCCCCCATTGATGTCCGCGCCGTAGCGCTGGACGACGACGGCGAGCTTCACGACTCGGCGGAGCCGCCGCCGGCGTCACCGGCAGGCGGGGGCGGTTCGAACGACGCGCCGCCCGCGTCGCCCGGCGCGGCGTCGCCGCCGTTGGCGGCTGCCTGACGCTCGCCGTTCGCACCCTGGTGCCCGCCGGGCCTGCGGCGTCCGCGGCGGCGCCGCCGCCGGTTTCGCCGCTCGGCCTCAGCCGCCTGATTCGAGACCGAGCCGACCGGCCCGCCTCGCTCGCGATCGCCGCCGCCAGCCGGCGGCTGCAGCGGTGCAACCGCGCCAGGCCGGTACTGGACGACGCCCTCGAGCGCTCGCGCGCGGCGCTCGTCGAAATCGAGCCGGCTCGACATCGACTCGACGCGCATTTTCAGGTTCTTCACCTCGATCCCGAGCCTCGTCGTCTCGAGCACCAGGTTGTGAATCAGCTCGTAATAGAGCGCCTCGGCCTGGTTGTACGAGTCGTTCAGCTTCGACTGAATGTGCAGCGACTCGACCACCGGCGTCGGGTTGAAGAACAGCTTCAGGATCGGATTGAGCAGCTTGCGCAGCGCGCGGAGGAACGGCCGGCTCGACTCGTAAATCGTCGTGTCTTCGAACGCATAGTTCCGCGGCGTAGTCGATGCCTCACGGCGTGAGCGATACTGTTCGAGCAGGTCCGATCGCACGCCTTTTGGATCGAGAAACCGCTCGAGTTTGACGCTCGCCAGCTCGCGAATTTCCTCTTCGGTGTAGTCGACACCCCGCTTCTCGCGGATTCGCGCCCGCACCTGCTTCATGATCTGCTCGACGTCAACGCTGTCGTTTCGAACGTCCACTTCAACCTTCCTACTTTAGCTTCCAGCTTCCAGCTTCCAGCTTTCAGCCTTTGGCTTTTAGCCTTCTTTAGCTTCTTCAGCCTTCAGCCTTACCCTTCAGCCTTCACCCTTCAGCCTTCAACTTTCCAGTTCATACTTCCAACTTCAAACTTCAAACTTTCTTCGGCGCGTGCCTCCGGCGTCCCGCAAACTCCGGCGCTTCCTTGATGCAGGTGCCGAGAATCCCGAACGATTGCACGAGCGCCTTGGTGCCGGTTTTCTCGATCACCGCCGCCGTGCCGCCAACGTCCGGATACCCGATTCCCGCAGCGTCGGGCTTGACGGTTTCCCAGTTGCGGAACAGGCGTCCCCACGGACTATCGAGTACGTCCTGCATCATCCGCTTCGCGTTCATCGGATACCAGAAGCTGTCGTGATAAATGACGCTGGCGATATAGGCCCACGGCGCCAGGACCGTTTTGAGCGACCATTCGATCGGCGCCTTCATCGGGCCCCAGTAGATCTTGTGCTGCATCCGCGAGGCGAACGTCATCTTCTTGAACGGGCCGTCGAAATGCCAGTGTTCTGCCGCGGCTGACGTATCGCCGACGATCTCGATCTCGCGTGGATCGCCGCAGCCAAGGCCCATCTCGTGGGCCATGCGGATGAACTTGATCGACATGGGATCGAATCCCATCAGCTTCGCCGCAACCGCGTCGATCGCCACCTGGTCGGCGCTGGCCAGGATCACGTTCTTCACGTGCGGCGTCATGCAGCGTGGCCCCGGTCCGTCGCCGGCAAACGTGCCGTCCATCACCGCGAACACGCCGCGGTGGATCTTCTTCTGGATCAGGAGCAGGTCCACGAGCGTCTCGTGAATCACCGGATGCGTCCAGTGGCGATGCTCGTTCAGCAGCCCGCCGAACGCATTCTTCATCGCGCCTGTCGTGGTCGTGAAGACGTGGGTCTTGACCGTCGGGAGATGAATGATGTTCTCGCCGATGAAGCGCTTCGGAATCATGAAGCCCTTCGGGTAGACGTCATTCAGGCACGTGAACTTCTTCGTGAGATCGCCGACCGCATCGCGGATGTTGATCCACTCTTCCGTCTCGTAGATGTGGATATTGCGCAGGCCATGCGCTTCGACGACGTTGATCTGCTTATTTTCTCGTTCGCCGAGATGCGCGTCGATGACCACCGTGCGATTGTGGCAAGCGTGGAGGAGCGACGGGTCGTAGCCGTCCTGCTTCATCGCGCGAATCACGCCTTCGAGCTGCCATGGCGTGGTCGACGTCGCCGGGAAGAAGAAGTGCCACGAAATGTTGACCTTGAGCGCCGTGTCGGCATCCTTCGCGACGACGTCCTGGTAGCCGGCCAGGTTCATCAGGGAGTGGTAGTCCTCGAGAACCGTAGCCGGGGCGGTGCGAAGGATGGCGACCTTGGATTTCTGCATATATCTCCCGACTGCCCTTTTACTTATCGGCGGCGGCAGGGCCGCCAGGCAGTCCTGACTAACGAAGCGCGGGGCTATAGATGAAGAAGGCGACGACAGCGGCCCAGAGCCCGACGCAGATGAGCAGCGGGCGATCGTTCAGAAGCATGTCGGCCGGGCTTCCCCCACCCTCTTTCTGATGCACTAGATAAAGGTACCGGAAGATCCCGTAGAGCGGGAAGGGCAGCGTCAGGCCGAGCTTGTCGGTGCCGAACTTCACCACGGTCTCAGGACTGATTGTATAGAACGCGTAAGCCACGATGGTTGAGGCGGTTACGACCGCAATCATCTGATCCAGCAAGTACGGGCTGTACTCTTCCAGGATTTTGCGGTGGCCCTTGGCCCCGTCAGCCAGCAGGACCAGCTCGTGCCGCCGCTTGCTCAGCGCGAGGAACAGCGCGAGCAGCATCATGAGGACGTAGAGCCAGTGACTGGCCTGCACGCCAATCGCGACGGCGCCGCCGGCGGCGCGCAGCACGAACCCAATCGCGATCGTCAGCACGTCGATGATCACGGCGTGCTTCAGGGTGGCCGAGTACAACCCGAGAAGCCCGAGGTACGACACGGCGATCAAGCCGAACGACGGCCGCAGCCAGAATGCTGCCGCCACCGCCACCGCGCCCATGACCGCCGCCACACCGAGCGCCACGGGCACAGCGACGTCGCCCGACGCGATCGGCCGCTGCCGCTTGACCGGATGCTGACGATCGGCCTCTCGATCCGCGACGTCGTTAATGAGATAGACCACGCCCGACAGCGCGCAAAAGATGAAGAACGCGGCAATCGCCTGAAGGACGGATGTCGGATCCAGCAGACGTTGACCGAACATCAGCGCGCCGAAGACGAAGAGGTTCTTCGTCCATTGCGCCGGCCGCAGCGACACGAAGACGCTGGCGGCCAGCGACCGCGCGGGCGCCGGATTCAGATCGGCTCGATCGATGAGGTCGGGAACGGTGTTGCGCGCCATCCTGAGCGCGGCGGGTAGTCGCCTAGCTCGCGAAGCTCTTGACGGCGTCGGGCTCGGACTCGTAGGTCTCGAACACAGTCAACAGCTTGGTAATGGCGAGCAGGTCCTGAATACGCTTGGTCAGGTTCAGGAGCTTCAGTTTGCCGCCCTGGCGGCTCACCGTCGTATACGTGCGCACGATCTCCCCCAACCCCGCGCTATCGATGTACGGCACGCCTTCCAAGTTGAGCAGCAGCTTCTTCCGGTCCTGCTGGATGAGCGAGTTGATCTTGTCCTTGAGCAGCTCGTCGCCTTCGCCGAGCGTCATTTTCCCTTTCAGGTCGAGAATCGTCACGCCCTCGACGACCCGTTCCTCGATCAGCATCGCCGCTCTCCTCCAAACCGTAGAAGGCCAGGAAATGTCCCGCCGTTCGTGCCTAAAATCTTAAGGATTCGTACTGTCCCGTGGCTCTAAAAAGACCGGCCAGCGTACTACGCCGGTTCAAATACTGTCAAGAATTCGAGCCCTTTCCGCACACCCGAGCGTACGGGATTGGACACGCGGAGCGCCTGGGAGTTCCCTGCCCCCGTTTCCTCCGGTTTTTGCCTTCTGCCTTTTGCCTTTTGCCTTTTCCCTTTTCCCTTTTCTAGCCTTCCACCACCCTCCTGCCGCCCCCTCCGAACTTGCCGCGGAGGGTCTGGACCACCACGTAAAGCACCGGGATAAACAGCAGGTTGAGGAACGTCGAGATGAACATCCCGCCGGCAACCGTCGTCCCCACGGAGCGCCGGGCGACCTGCCCCGCCCCGGTCGCGAAGACCAGCGGCAGCACCCCCAGAATGAAGGCCAGCGACGTCATGAGGATCGGGCGGAGCCGGATCCGGGACGCTTCGATGGCCGCCTCGATCACCGGCAGGCCACGATCGCGCAGCTGCTCCGCGAACTCGACGATCAGGATCGCGTTTTTCGCGGCCAACCCAATCAACATCACGAGGCCGACCTGGCAATAGACGTCGTTGGCGAGCCCGCGCGACCACTGTGCGCTCAACGCGCCGAGCACCGCGACCGGCACACCGAGCAGCACGATGAACGGCAGGACCAAGCTTTCGTACTGCGCGGCGAGCGTCAGGTAAACGAGCAGGAGGGCAAGGCCGAAGATCAGATAGGCCTGCCGGCCCGCCTTCGTCTCTTCGAGCGAGAGGCCCGACCACGCGTATCCCATTCCCTCCGGCAGCGTGTCGTTGGCGATCCGCTCCATCTCGTTGAGCGCTTCTCCTGAACTCACGCCTGCCGCGGCAGCGCCGTTGATCGAGGCGGAGCGGAACAGGTTGAAGTGGTTGATGACCTGCGGCGCGGTCGCTTCCCTCATCTGCACGACCTGCTCGAGCGGCACCATCTTGCCCTCGCGCGTCCGCGCATACAGTTGCTGCAGCGCCCTCGGATTCGAGCGGAACTCCTGAGCGGCCTGCACGTACACGCGGTAGGCGCGATTGTTGAACTCGAAGTCGTTCACATACTGCGATCCAAGGAAGATCTGCAGCGCGCTGGTAATCTCATTGAGCGGGAGTCCGAGCGCGAGCGCCTTTTGACGTTCGATCGTCACCTGCAGCTGAGGATCGTTGGCCGTGAAGGTGCTGAACAGTGGCGCGCGCAGCAGCGGCGATCGGTTGCCGGTGCCCACCACCGCTTGCGTGGCTTCGGCCAGCCGCGAAATGTCTCCGCCGCTCTGATCAAGAACCTGGAACTCGAATCCGCCGAAGCGGCTCAACCCCTGAATCGACGGAGGCGTGAAGCTGACGACGATCGCGCCGGGGATACCAAACAGCGGCCCGCCGATACGTCCGAGCACGGCCTGGACGGAATGCGCATCGCCGATCCGGTTCTCGAATGGCTTCAGCCGCACGAACATCAATCCCTGGTTGGGTGCGGCGCCGCTGAAACTGAACCCCATGACCGAGAACAGGGCGAGCACGTCCTGATCTTTCAGGATGATCGCCTCGGCCTGCCGCGCCACGTTGCCCGTGTATTCGAGCGATGCTCCCGCAGGCGCCTGCACCTGGACGATGAAGTAGCCGGGATCCTCTTCGGGGATGAACGCGCGTGGCACGGTCTGATAGACCCAGTACGTCAACCCGAGCACGCCGACGAACACCACCACGATCGCCCAGCGCAACCGCAGCGTGCCGCGAAGCAACGCCACATAGGCATGCGTCCCGCGTTCGATGACGCGCTCGAAGAACGTGAAGAATCGACCCTTCTTGTGATGTTCGCGTTCGAGCAGCAGCGCCGAGAGCGCCGGCGTGAGCGTCACCGCGTTGAACACCGACAGCGCCACCGCAAACGCAATCGTGATCGAGAACTGCGCGTAGAGCCGGCCCGTGGTGCCGGGGAAGAATGCGACCGGCACGAACACCGCGATCAGCACGAGGCCGGTTGCGATGACGGCGCCGAGCACCTCGCGCATTGCGTCGGACGCGGCCTGGCGCGCCGACACCTTGTACTCCTGGATGTGCCGCTCGATGTTCTCAATCACCACGATCGCATCGTCCACGACGATACCGGTGGCGAGGATGATGCCGAAGAGCGTGAGCGTGTTGATCGAGAAGCCCATCAGCTTCACGAACGCGAAGGCGCCGATGAGCGACACCGGAATCGTGATGGCCGGGATGAGCGTGCTGCGCCACGTCTGAAGGAAGACGAAGATGACGAGCACCACCAGGATGATCGCTTCAACGAGCGTCTTGAGGACCTCGGCAATCGACGCTTCGACGACGTCGGTAGTGTTGAAGGAGACTTGATACTTCATTCCTGGCGGGAAGGATTGCGCCAGGCGATCGAGTTCGGCGGTGACGGCACGTTCGGTGTCAAGCGAGTTGGCGGTTGGGAGCTGCGTGACGCCGAAGCCGACGGCCTCTACACCCTGAAACCGGAGATCGGCGGCATACGTCTCGGCGCCGAGCTCCGAACGGCCGATGTCGCTGACGCGGACGAGCGATCCGTCCGCGCCTGACTTG
>Ga0114129_10001977_pt1 | contig 28020 bp, 20 predicted proteins | sample RhiMetdeltSRZDD1_FD_80071 | JGI IMG/M metagenome (GOLD analysis project Ga0114129, IMG submission 80071) | Populus rhizosphere microbial communities from Tennessee, USA - Rhizosphere MetaG P. deltoides SRZDD1 (version 2) (version 2) | ecosystem: Host-associated > Plants > Roots > Rhizosphere >... | reverse complement strand
TCCCGCGGCGCCAATTGCCGAAAGGACCAGTGCTTCGGTGACGAGCTGTCTCACGAGCCTGGACCGGCTCGCGCCGAGCGCTTGCCTCAACGCAATCTCGTGCGCACGCGCCTGGTTGCGGGCTAGGAGCAGGCTCGCCAGGTTCGCGCATGCAACGAGGAGTAGAAGGCCGACCGCGCCGAGCAGCAGACGAAGCGGCAGCGAGAACTGCCGCCGGAGATCGTTGATGCCCTGTGCGCCCGGCAGCAGCTCCAGACGCGACGGCGGCGTTCCGGATTTCGATTCGCTGCGTTGGTGTTGTTGCCACCGTCGCTGAAGGTCTGCGTTGGCCTGGTCGAACGAAGCGTCCTGCTGCAGACGTCCGATCACCCACAGCCAGCGGGCGGTGCGGGAGGTGAGCAGCGGCGCCGAGGGAATCACGACGGGCTGGAACGTGAGCGGCATCATGATGTCGGCAACCTGTCCGCGCTCGAAGCCGTGAAACTCCCGTGGCGTCACGCCGATGACGGTGAAGGGCTGACGTTGGATTTCGAGGACCCGTCCGATGACGGAGGGATCGCCTCCGAAGTGACGTCGCCAGAACTCGTGGCTGATGACGACGGAAGCCTGGCCACTCCGCGCGCCTTCATCCGATTCGTTCAGGAGCCGACCGAGTTGGGCCCGGCCGCCGATCACGGCCGAGCACCCGCTCGACGTGAGCTGACCGCGGGCGAACTGCGGCCCGTTGCTCGTCGTGACGACGAATCGCGGCCAGGGTCGAAACCCACACAGGCCGGCGATCGTCGTGCTCTGTCGAAGCGCCTCGAACTGCGGCAGCGAAAACGAGAGCACCTGTCGCGACTCCTGATTCTCGGTAATCAGGATCAATCGGTCCGGCGAAACCAGCGGCATCGTGCGAAGGAGCACCGCATCGACGAGGCTGAAGATCGCGACGTTCGCGCCGATGCCGAGCGCAAGGGAGAGGATGGCGACGGCCGTGAAGACAGGACTCTCGGTCGACAATCGCCGCGCATATCGGACGTCGCGTCCGACGCCGTCGAGCCAGCGCATGCCGCGCGACTGACGACATTGTTCCTTGATCGTCTCGACGCCGCCGAACGCGGCACGCGCCATCCGTCTCGCTTCGCGGCTGCCGACGCCTGAGGCGACGAGGTCCGCCGCGTGACGCTCGATGTGGTCGCGCAGCTCGGCTTCGAGCTCCCGATCGAGCCGTTTGCGGCGCCAGAGTCTCGCGAGCCACGTCATGTCGCGTCCCCCTCAGCCGTCTTCAGAATCAGACCGACGGCTTCGGTCAGCCGGTGCCAGCTCGCCGTCTCGCGCTCCATGTGCGCGCGCCCCTTCTTCGTGAGGCGGTAGAACTTCGCATCGCGCCCGGTGTCCGACAGCTTCCACTCAGCAGTCAGATAGCCGCGGTTCTCCAGCCGGTGCAGCGCGGGATACAGCGTGCCTTGCTGCACCTGGACGACGTCACGCGAGATCTGCTGAAGCCGTTGCGCGATCGCGTAGCCGTGAAGCGGACCGAGAGCGGCCACCTTGAGGATGAGGAGGTCCAGCGTGCCCTGCGGAAGATCAGACTTTGGTGTGGTCATATGCCTTGATCTTCGACATATATACCATGAGGTGTCGAAGATCAAGGCATGAAGAGCGGCGGGGTCTGAAGACCCCGCCCTACAGATCCGGACGCCGCCACACCGAATTTCCCCGGGATTTTCATTCAGACCCCGCGGGGTTATCCGATATCGAATGTGGCGCGGGGTCTTCATTCAGACCCCGCTGGGGTTATCCGGTATCGAATGTGGCGCGGGGTCTTCAGACCCCGCGGGCTATCCGCGTGATGTGACGCCGGCGCGATCGAGCGCCGACGCGATCTCGGGATTCTCCATGAACCAGCTCCACACGCGGCCGGTGCGGAGATTCTCGGCGCTCAGCAGCGTGATGCCGAGATCGATGCCGATGACGTCGGGGTTCACCCAGCCGTTCGTCGGGTGAAACGCATCGGCAAATCCATAACGGCCGTAGATCCTGTCGCCGAACCGTCGGTGCATCTCGCGAAGAGCGGGAACCGTGAGGTCGGGCGCGAACATGAGCGAGCCTGCCGGCGCGGCGGGCACGACGGAACCATCAATCGCCTTGTGCCGTGGAGGGCCGCCCCACGCGACGTAACCTTTCTGGCTATCCGAGGCCGTGATTCCCCAGACGTTCTCGCTGTAACCAGGAAACTCGCTCGAGAGCGTCAGGCAGAACGTCTTGTGCGCGCGGGTTGCGGTCACGCTGTTATCGAACCAGTCGATGTGCGGTTCCTGCTGCTCGCGACGGCCGCGAAAGTCCACCCACGCGTGCGAATACTGGTGGACGAACAACGGATCGGCCGCGCTGACGTACGTGTAGCTCTGAAACGTCATCACCGGTCTCGACCACGCGCGCCACGAGCTCGCTGGAATCGCATGTGTGGGTGAACCGATGCCGAGCAGATACAGGATCATCAGCTCGCAGTAGTGATCCCAGCGGCCTTTGAGAAATCCCGACTCCGGCTTCCAGCCGTGCGACAGCACGACCGGATCGCCTGCGAGCATCCATTGGAAGTCGACGCGCCGGTAGATCGCGTCCGCGAGGCGGACGATCTCCGCATCGCTCTCGAAGCATCGTCGCGCCGTCAGAACGCCGCCGAGCAGCAGCGCGGTGTCGATCGACGAGAGCTCGCTCTGCCACTCGCGCGCGCCCGTCCGCAGGTTGATGAAGTGATAGAACCAGCCGTGTTCGTGCGGCATGCGTTCCGCGAAGAACTTCAGGGTCGTCCGAGTGCGCTCGACGATGTCGGCGCGCGGCAGCCACCCGCGTTCGGCGGCGATGCACATGCCGCTCAGGCCGAATCCGACCGAAGCGATGCTGCCGATCTCGCGAGCGCGCTCGCTCGCAGGGGTGCCGTCCGTTTTGGATCGATCGCGAACGATCCCCGTGTGCGGCTCCGCCTGTTCCCAGAAGAACATGAACGATCGCCGCGACAAATCCTCCAGAAACGCATCGTCGTCGCGAGCCAGCGTCTGAAGACGTCCGCCCGCTGGAGCACAGATGGCAATCGGACCGATCACGGCAACCAGCAGGGCAATCGCGGCGCGCCTCATTGCCGTACCTCGAACGACGCTGTAAGGCCACCTTCGGAGCTGTTCGACACGCGGACCTGGAACTCGCCCGGCTCGACGATCCAGCGCATCTGCTGGTCGAAGAATCCGAGCTCGGGAGGTCCAAGGGTGAACTCGACGCGGCGGTGTTCGCCAGGTTTCAACGTGACGCGCTGAAAGCCCCTCAGCTCCCGAACCGGACGCGTCACACTCGCCACGACGTCCTGAACGTAGAGCTGCACGACTTCATCGCCCGCTCGTGCGCCGGAATTTGCCACGTCGACCGAAACGGTCACCGTGCCGCTGGCGGACACTCGCGAAGGCTTCAGATGCAGATCGGTCAGTTGAAAGGTCGTGTAACTGAGTCCGAAGCCGAACGGGAACAGCGGTGTCCACGGTGCATCGAGGTACTTCGACGAGTACTTGTTCTTCGGGTCCGGTGGCCGTCCCGTGTTCTTGTGAGCGTAATAGATCGGCACCTGACCCACCTTGCGAGGAAACGTCACGGGCAGCTTGCCGCCGGGATTGACGCGGCCGAAGAGCACGTCGGCGACTGCATTGCCGCCTTCGGTTCCCGGAAACCAGGCCTCGACGATCGCGGGAGCGTGCTCGGCGAGCCATTCGACGCTCAGCGGCCGGCCGTTCAGCAGCACGACCGCGACGGGTTTGCCGGTGCCAATCACCTCTTGCGCGAGCTCGAGTTGGGCTCCTGGAAGATCGAGCGAGGTGCGCGATGACGCCTCGCCGCTCATCGCGCCCGATTCGCCAACGACGAGCACGACGGCGTCAGCGGCGCTCGCCACGCTCACGGCTCGCGCGATCCCGCTGCGGTCGGCTGCAGCCGCGTCGCCGGCCATCCGTTCGACGTCGATTTCAACCCCCGCCTCGTATCGAACATCCGTCGTCGTCGAAACAGCCGCCTTGATCCCGTCGAGAACGCTGACTGCTTCTTCCTTCCTGCCATCACCGGTCCAGTTGCCCATCATCTCGCCGCGATTGTCCGCAAGCGGACCGATGACCGCCAGTCGCCGAATGCCGGCGTCGAGCGGAAGGACGCCGTTGTTGCGAAGAAGAACCATCGACCGCGCGGCGATCTCGCGCGCCGCAGCGCGGAACTCGGGCGTGAGCGTCGTGCTTCCCTCGCGTGCGAGATCGGCGTAAGGATGATCGAACAGCCCGGCGCGAAGCTTGAGACGCAGGACTCTTCGGACGGCTTCGTCCACGGCCGCGAGAGGCAGCTTTCCCTCGTTCACGAGGCGGGGGCCATTCGTCACGAACGATCGGCTGACCATTTCCATGTCCACACCGGCTGCCAGCGCAAGACGTGCCGCATCTGCCTCGTCTGCCGCGATGCCGTGTTTGATCAGCTCGACGATGGACGTGTAGTCGGACACGACGAGGCCATCGAACTTCCACTCGTCGCGAAGAACCTTGGTGAGAGTGAACGCGTTGGCCGATGCCGGTACGCCATTCAGATCGTTGAACGCGCTCATGAACGTGCCGACGCCCGCATCACGCGCGGCCTTGAACGGCGGGAAGTACACGCTCCGCAGGGTTCGCTCGGATACGTCGACGCTGTTGTAGTCACGCCCCGCTTCGGCGGCGCCGTACGCGACCCAGTGCTTCGCGCAGGCGACCACTCTGTCGAGGCGGCTGAAATCGTCGCCCTGGAATCCGCGTACTCTGGCGCGAGCCATCGCGGCACCAAGGAACGGATCTTCACCGGCGCCTTCCGCGATCCGTCCCCAACGCGCATCGCGCGCGATATCGACCATCGGCGCGAACGTCCACTGGACGCCGGCGGCTCTTGCCTCCGCGGCGGCGATTGCGGCTGACCGCTCCGCCGCGGCCGGGTCCCAGCTGGCCGCTTCGCCGAGAGGAATCGGAAAGATCGTGCGGTAGCCATGAATCACGTCGAAGGCGAAGATCAGCGGGATCTTCAGTCGCGACTGCTCGACCGCGATCGTCTGCAGCTCGTTGACGTTCTTCACGCCGCGGACGTTCAGCGTCGACCCCAGGAGGCCCTTGCGGGCCAGGTCGACGTGCTCCGGACGATACGCCCCCTCAGCGGTGCCGTCGAGCTGCTGCAGCTGCCCGAACTTCTCGTCGAGCGTCATTCGCGAAAGGAGCGCATCGATCCGGCGCTCCTCGGTCATCTGCTGAAGTGGAGCGGCGCCCGTAAGCGTGACGACGCCAAGGACTGCGATCGCTCGCCACGTGCAGCAGAGACGACGTGAATTCTTCACGGTGTGGGAGCCAGGCTAGAAGCTGGAGTTTAGAAGCTAGAGCGATTGATGGCTATCACTCTAGCTTCTGGATTCTAGCTTCTGACTCGGGTCAGAACGTATACCGCAATCCGAACTGCAGGCGACGGCTGCTGTTGTCAACTGTGGCCCTCGGTTGGCCGAACGTTGGATTCGTCGCTGGCAGTACCGGGATGTTGCCGTCGTAGTTGGTAAAGTTTGTCGTGTTGAAGATGTTGAACCCCTCGAACGCGATCGACGCCTGCTGCCCGTTTGGCAATTGGAAGATCTTCTCCACGCGCAGGTCCACGCTCTTGTAATTGAACGTGTCGGGCGGACGTCCCGCGTAGAGCAGGACGCGCCGCTGATCGATTCCAGAACCAAGGGAATTGTCGACGATCGTGTACCCCAGGCCTGATGCAAACGTCGTGAACGTGCTGACCACGAAGTGCGCCGGCAGGCCCACGATCCCCGTGAGGATAATGCGATGGCGCTCGTCGGTTGACGACGGGTGCCTCGGATAGTCTTCGACACGCCTGTAATCGAGGCTGAAGAGGTCGCCGCCGATGGCTTCGGCTTTGCCGAGCGTGTAGTTGACGCGAAATCCCCACTTGCCGTCGAACGGCCGTTCGGCCGTGAGATACATCGCATCGAACCAGTTCTTCTTGGCGTCGCTCGAGACGAGGATGTTACTGAAGCCAGGAATCCCGATGCAGCAGCTCCCGTCGGGCCGCCGGTTGCCGAAGAGGAACGTGAAACCGTTGCGCGCGCGGATGCCGGCGTAGTTGGCCGTGAACAGGATCCCGCGCGTGCTCGTCCGGATACCAGCGTTGAACTGATCGCTCACGGGCGGTTTCGTGTCGTTGTCGATCAGGAACACTTCGGGATTCGGTGCGACGCCGCTCGCGATGAGGGTGTCGAGCGCAGCCTTGCTCAAGTACGACGGGTCCCAGATGATTGTTGCCTGACCGTTGCGAGGCGCGCCGTCGAGCGAGAACCGGAACGTGCGTACACCCCACTGGAGGCGGAATTTCTCATCCAGCCCCGCGTTGTAGAAGGTGCGGTCATAATACCGCCCGTACCCGCCGAACAGGATGTGCCGGCCGCCGCCCGTCAGGTCGTACGACACCCCGACGCGCGGCTGCCACGCGCCGTAGAACGGCGGCCGGGCGTTCCCGTCAGTGAAGTATCGGTTCGGATCGACGAACGGCGCTGTTGCCGCTCGGACGTTGTCGGGCGTCACGTAATCGTTGTTCAACATGTCGGACTCGTAGTCCCAGCGCAGGCCCGCGTTGAGCGTCACGCGCTTCGTCATCGTCCAGTCGTCCTGCGCGTACAGCCCGAGCTGGCGGTTGTTCGTACTGAGATCGGGATTGCCAACTCCGTACCCCGCCTCGAACGGAAACGCGAACTGCTCGTCTTGCCGGAAACGAAACACCGGATTGCCGTTCAGGAGCTTCGTGACGTCGTACTTCAGGAAGCTGAAAACCACGCCGCTCTTGAATGTATGCGCGCCGTTCCAGTGCGCGAACCGGGTGTAGTCGTCGCGCAGCGAGAGCCGCGTCTGGATGAAGTCCTGAGTCGTGTCGCGTCCGCCAATCCGCAGTACCGTTTGATAATCGAGGCCGATGACATCCGGATTCTCCGGTTCGGGATTCCAGTTCGACCGCTGCCACGTGATCGTGGCTTCGTTCAGCGCATTGCCCTTGGGCGTGAGGTATCGGCCGACCACCGAGTCGACTCGATTGCGGACGTTCTCCGCCGCCTCGAAGCTCGTCGTGTCACCGAAGCTGCGGATGTCCGTTTCATGTCGCGCGCTGTAGCTGAGATCGAGCGACTGGCCGGGACGGGGCTGCGACGTCACCTTGCCGAAGAACAGCTTTTCGCGGAACGGACTGGTGAAGGTGCCTTCATACGGCCGAAGCATTTGGGCAAGGCTCTCGGGGATGGGCGTGCTGCCGAGGAACACCCGACTCGCCCGGTCCTGACGGTTCTCCTCGTAGGACGCGAACATCTGCGCGCGGTCCTTGATGATGGGTCCGCCAATCGAGACGCCCGGCTGGAAACGGTCGTAGGTAGGCTTGGGGTCGCCGCGCAATTTGGCGAAGTACTCCTTCTCGACGAGATTCTTGTTCTGGTAAAAGAGGAAGCCTTCGCCCGACCAGCGATTGCCGCCGCTTTTTGTGACGGCCGTGATCACGAGACTCGACGCTTTCTCGTGCTCCGCCTTGTAGTTCTGCGTCAGCACCTGGAACTCCTGTACCGCGGTCTGCGGGAACGGTGACCCGCGGCTCGAGTCCTGCCCGACTACCCCGCCATCGAGGACGTCGTTTTTGTAACTGACTCCGTCGATGAAGACGTTGATCTGCGTCGCGTCGAGCCCGCCGCCGGTGACCTGCTTGCGGGTCTCGTTGTCGGAGACGCGTGCGCCTGGCGCGAGCGCGGCGAAGTTGAGGAAGTTCCGCTGGTTCTGCGGTAGATACCGCACCTGCTCGGTCGTGACGTTCGTGGAGATCTCGGACGTCCGCGTCTCAATCAATCGCGACGAGCCGACGACTTCGACCGCCTCGGTGTAGATAACGTCGGGGCCGATCTTGAAATTGGCAGTCACGGTTTGACCGATGAGGACCTGAACGGTCTTGGCCTGCGGCTTGTACTGCGGCATGACGACCGTGATCTCGTAGGTCGCGGGCCGCAAGCCCGACAGGTTGAAGGCTCCTTGCGCGTCGCTGACGGCTTCGTAGGTGAATCCCGTCTGCGTGTCCTTCGCGGTGATCGTGGCGCCGGGAAGCGGGCCCGTGTCGTCCGTGATGGTGCCATGGATCGCCGCGCTCGTGCCTTGCGCCGAGATCGGGGACCGGACGGCGGCGGCGAGAACGAGGAGTATCAGCCATGTCCCGCATCGCTGAATTGCCCGACTGTTCATCGGATGCCTCCTCTATCAGTTACTCAAACGTTTTAGCAGCCGTACCGTTTAGCACCAACAAAACCGATGCGTCAAGCTAATCCTGAGACGCGGATTTTCGCGGAGGTGTGTGGATAGTTCAAACGAGACGCGGATTTCGCGGAGGTGTGCGGATAGTTCAAACGAGACGCGGATTTCGCGGATGGCGCGGATTTCAAAACCCTCAACGAGACGCGGATGCTCGCGGATTAACGCAGATAAGACATCTTATGGCTCATCCCCGCTCATCCGTGGAAATTCGCGTCTCGTTGTTCTGGTTCATCCGCGTCCATCCGCGCAGATCCGCGTCTCGTCGATGCTGACGTTTATCCGCGAAAAATCCTGTCTCGTGGAGCCCTGCGGTGGATCCGTGTAAATCCGCGTCTCGTGGAACCCTGACGGTGGATCCGCGAAAATCCGCGCGTCTGTGCCACACTTACGGCCGATGCCCCGCAGTAGACGACCGCCGGATCCGCGCGTCGGGCAGCGCACCACGCTGCGAACGCTGGCGGATCACCTCGGCCTGTCGCCCGCGTCGATCTCGCTCGTGCTGAACCGCGCCCCTGGCGCGCGCGCGATCCCGCGCGTGACCCAGGACCGCATCCTCGACGCGGCGCGCCAGTTCCATTACCGCCCGAACGATCTCGCGCGATCGCTGAGACGACGACGAAGCTTTACGATTGGCGTGATGGTGCCGGAAATCAGCGAAGGGTATGCGTCGCTGGTCATGAGCGGAATCGAGGATTGCCTGCTGCAGGAAGGCTATCTGTACTTCATTACCAGCCATCGCCATCGCGACGACCTCGTCGACGAGTACCCGAAGCTGATGCTCGAGCGATCCGTGGATGGCATCATCGCTGTCGACACGCCCTGCCGGCGCGCGCTTTCCGTCCCGGTCGTTTCAGTGTCCGGTCACTCGCGCACGCCCGGCGTGACGAACATCACCCTCGACCACGACCACGCGGCCCGCGTCGCGCTCACGCACCTTCACGAACTCGGGCATCGGCGGATTGCCGTGATTCGAGGGCAGCCGTTCAGTTCGGACTCGCACGTGCGGTGGAATGCGATCCGGAAAGTCGCCGGTGCGCTTGGCATCGAGGTCGATTCGCGGCTCACCGTTCAACTCGACGGCGACAGCCCGTTGCCCGAAGTCGGGCAGGTGGCGACGCGCAAGCTGCTCGCCGCTCGTCGCCCTTTCACGGCGCTCTTCGCGTTCAACGATATTTCCGCCATCGGCGCGATCAGCGCGCTTCGAGAGGCCGGCCTGCGCGTCCCGCAGGATGTCTCCGTCATCGGCTTCGACGATATTCAAAGCGCGGCGTACCAGAATCCAGGGCTCACGACCGTTCAACAGCCGCTCCGGGAAATGGGTGAGCTCGCGGCGCGCACGCTCGTCTCGCGCATCGAAACGGGAGGCCGTCAGGCGGTGCCGCGATTGGTTCGGGTCCAACCTCGGCTCATCGTCCGCGGCACGTCGGCGCCGGTCGGACCTGAAGTGTCAGAAGCATCCGCGGCCAATCGGGCGTCCGCATCTCAACCCACCAGGGCGCCTGCCGGGCGTCGGAGACTGAGGCCCGAGACGCGCAGATACTCTTCAGGACACGACAGGCGGCCTGCGCACCAGCGCGTACGAAAGGCGCCGTGACGCGCCCGGCCGACACGCAATCCACCCCTCCGACTCGGGTGCACGGCCGCTCGCTCAGGGCAGGCCTGCTCCTGATGCTCGGATTCGTCGTGACCGGAATGGTCACGACGGTGCTTGGACCAGTGCTGCCGTGGCTGGCGGCCCGATGGGCCTTGTCGGATGCCGCGGCAGGCGCGCTGTTCACGCTGCAGTTCGTGTGCGGGCTGATCGGCGGCAGCGCGTCGGGTCAGCTCGTGGAGCGCATCGGCGATACGCGCACGCTCGCCGCCGGATTTGCGGTGATGAGCGCGGGAACGCTGGTGCTCGCGATCGGCGATTACCTGAGCGGCGTCGCGGGAATCTGCGCAGCCGGAATCGGCATGGGGTTCGTCATCCCTACGACGAATCTGCTCGTCGCGAAACTGCAGCCCGAGCGTGCGGCGTCGGCGCTGAGCGCGGTGAACCTTGCGTGGGGCGCCGGCGCGGCGATTTGGCCGCTCATCGTCGCCGCGGCGACGCGCGTGAGAGGATCGTCGTGGGCGCTGGCCGGCCTGGCCGTCCTCAATCTCGTGGTCGGATCGATCGTCATTCGAGTTCCCGCGCTTGGAACGGCGCCGCGCGATTCGGCCCAGGACAAGCCCCTCGATTCCACTCGGGACAGGCCCCTCGACCCCGAGCGGAACAGGCCCGTCGACTCGACTCTCGGCAGACCCGCAAGTGGGATCCTGCACACTCGTGAAGCACGAGCAGCGCACGTGGCACTGTTCGGAGTCTTGCTCTTTCTTTACACGGGCATCGAGACCGCCTTCGGCGGGTGGCTGCCGGAGCAGGCGCGTCGATCGATGGCCAATGCGCCGCCGATGCATTGGTCGCTTGCGGCGACGTCATTCTGGAGCGGCTTGACAGGCGGTCGCGCGCTGTTTGCGTTCAGCCTGCGACGTCGTCTCGAGGACCGCGTCGCGATTGCGGGGCTCGTTGTTGCCGCGTGCAGTCTCGTGCTGCTGCTTCGCGCCCGAAGCGTGATTTCCGTTACGGCTGCGGCGTTCGCTGGCGGTCTGGGTCTTGCGCCCGTGTTTCCGGTGACCGTTGCTGCGCTCTCCCGCCGCGTTCGTGCCGGCGTGGGCGGGCCGATGATCGCTCTGGGCAGTCTTGGAGGGGCCACGGTGCCTTGGGTGGTTGGGGCAGTGTCGGGCTACTCGGGTTCACTCACATCCGGCCTCGCCACGTTGCTCGCGATCACGGCGCTGCTCATTGCCTTGCACGTTGTGCGCGTGTCTGTTCAGAGATCGAGCGATCCTTCTTAAGGCTAATTCTGCTGTGGGGCGCGGTCTTTAGACGGCGCCGCGTCTGCGGGGCTTGAAAGCCCGCGCTACAGGCACGGTTCGGCATGCAAGATGTAGCGGGGGTCTTCATTCAGACCGCGCGTCTCTCGAACCGCGAGCCCGACGATCGTTCTCTAGGACAAAACCAAAACCGGATGCCGCAGGCGCCAGTGTTCTGCGCAGGTGCTGACTGTAAGGACGGGACTTCGGTCGCGGGGTTTCGCACTCCAGAACGCTTCGATACACGCCTGAAAACTGTCGCGGCGGACATTCGTCCCGCGCGATTATCCGCAGCGTGATCCGAAAGGCCTTTCGCATGCGGGTGAACCGCGGGCACGAGGCGGAGTACGAACGGCGGCACGATGACGTGTGGACGGAGCTCAGGGAGACGCTGATCGACCACGGTGTGATGACGTACTCGATTTACCTGGATCCGCAGACGAGCGATCTGTTCGGCTACGTCGAAGTGGAGAGCGAGTCGCAGTGGGCGGCAGTTGCCGAGACGGAGGTGTGCCGCCGCTGGTGGCGATTCATGCGCGAGATCATGCCTGCCAACGGAGACGGCAGTCCAGTGTCACGGGAGCTGCGCGAAGTCTTTCACCTCGAGGCAAACGGCGCGCGCCACGGGAAATTGTGAATTGTGAATCGTGAATTGAGCAGCAACCGGGTCACATCGTCCACTCACAATTGTTCCTTGGCCTTCGCGACTTCCACCGCATAGACGTGCGTGGCGCCGTGCATGTTCGAGCGGAAGACGATCCATTTTCCATCAGGCGTGAACGTGACGTTCGGTTCGAGCCGGTACTCGTGTTTCGAGAGATCGACGAGCCGCTCGGCGACGAGCTCGCCATTCGCAGGTCGATACAGATAAATCCATTGTCCGTTGCCGGGCGCCGCGACGCTGTTCGGTCCGCCGCCGTCACCGGCGAACAGCTTCCCGTCCGGCGACTGGTTGAAGTGGACCGACCAGTGCTCGCGCTGAAGGCGATATCGAGTCGTCTTGCCGCTCGCGATGTCGACGCCGGCCAGCCAGAACACCTGGCTCTTCGGTGTCTGCAGGTCGTACCAGATCGTCCGGCCGTCCGCACTGAAGAACTCGTGACCGGCGATTTCCATGTCCATCGTTCGCGCGTGCATCAGGCGACGGTTGGAACCGTCGGTGTGGATCGTCCAGATGCGATCGACCTTGTGCCAGGGTCCCTCGTGGCAGTACATGATTAACGTCGGATCGGTCGGCGACATCTGCACGTGATTCAGCCAGTCGCCCGACCGGTGAATTGGCTCAAGCCCGCCGCTCTTGACGTTCAGCGTGTACAACGCCATCGGCCGACGTGCCGCCCAGCGTTCCTCGAGACTGACTTCCTGATTTGCTGGGATGAGCGGGCTCCCAATCGATCCCGGTGAGGTCGTCGTCGGACCCGGATTCTCCACGTAGCTGCCTGCGAGCATCGCCTCGTCGGCGCTCAGGCCGAAGCCCGATCCGGTCCGAAAGCGCGGCTCTGACGCAATCGTCCTCTCCTTCCTGGTATCGAGATCGGCGGCGTATGCGGTGCCGTCTCTCACGTAAAAGGCCTGGCGCGTTTTGCGCCCGACGACGAGATGCGTGACGCGGCCTGAGACGAGCGGCGTGATCGCTCGTGACGTCAAATCGATCGTCGACAGACCGTCTGGCGTCGTTACCACCATCAGGTCGCCCTTCGCGGTGTACGGGTTCTGATGAAAGTACAGGCTCGCAGTGCCCGCCACGTTCGACAATCGTACGACGCGGTGGCCTGTTTGAGGTTCGATCCACTCGCGGGGTGGATCCTCTCTGGCGCCCAAGCCAGCACAAGCAGCGGGGACGAGGAGCACAAACGGCAGGAAGGATCGCTTCTTCATGTGAAGCTCCCGATGATCGGGCGGTAGGGCGGAGCGGCGTCTTCAGACGCCGCCGCGGTCGCGGGGCCTGAAGGCCCCGCGCTACAGAGGGTGAGACAGCGGTTCGTCATCCGAGAATTCCGACTGTAGGGCGGCGTCTTCAGACGCCGTCGCGATCGCCGGGCCTGACGGCCCCGCGCGACAGAGGGTGAGACGGCGGTTCGTCATCCGAGTTCCATCGTCAGCCTCGTGACCGACGCCGGCGGAAAGCGATACGTCAGCACGCGACCCGCTGCGCCCTCGATCCGATCCTCGCGAGGCTTCACCGTGTCGGGCCGATCGAACGTGTTGTGCGCGTGAATGTCCGGCGCCGAAATCGTCATCGCCCGCGCCGAGGAGACCGCCGCACCGCGAATCGCGATTTCGGTTTCGCGTGGCTCCGTCACGTGCGGGTTGACGACGCTCAGCGTCAACGTCCGATTCTTGATCGAGGCGGATCCGCTCAGACCCCAGAACGATCCCTTTGCGTCTACTCGATCGTACGAGATGCGCGGCGCCGCGAATGCCGTGCGGACGGACTGGCCGCCGACGTGCGACGCGTACGCTTCGAACACGTGGAACGTCGGCGTGGCCACGAATCGGTTCTCGTGCGCGAGGAACAGCGAGTGCAGGCAGTTGACGAGCTGCGCGACATTCGCCATCGCGACCTTGTCCGCGTGGCGGTGAAAAATATCGAGCGTCAGGGCGGCAAGCAGCGCGTCGCGCATCGTCGACTGCTGACCGAAGAGGTGGCTTGGGTCCACTTGCGTTCCCGGGCGGTGCCACGCGCCCCATTCGTCGACGACGAGCTTGATGCGGTGACGTCGATCGATCTCACCCATGACGGCCCAGTGCCCGGAAACGAGCGCGTCCATGCGATCCGCCTCGTTGAGCAGTTCGTACCATTCATCGTTGGTGAATTGCAGCGCGTCGCCCTTTCCGGCGTTCCAGTCCGTCGTTGCCCCGCGGCTCACGTTCCACGAGTAATGGTGGAGCGCCCAGCCCCACAAGCCGTTCAGCGCGCCTTCACCCTTTTCGGTCAGCTTGGTCAGGAACCGGCGGGACCACGACAGGTCGCCGCTGTTCGGCCCCGAACCAACGAACGCGAGGTTGACGCCGTAACGCGGCACCCACGCCGTGTAACGGCGGAATTCCGTCGCGTACTCCTCGGGCGTGAAGTTGCCTCCGCATCCCCACGATTCGTTCCCGACGCCCCAGAACCGGACGCGAAACGGCTCGCGGTCGCCGCCCGCGCCTCTCAGATCGGCGAGCGTCGTGCTGCCGGCCGGGCTGTTGCAGTACTCAATCCACTGATAGAAGTCGCGCGGCGGGAGGCTGCGGAGATTCGCGGCGACATACGGCTGGCCGCCGCACAGTCGGCACAATCGAATGAAGTCGTTCGTGCCGAACTGATTTGGCTCGTATTTGGCGGTTCCATCGGGGAGCGCCATGTCGTTCGCCCAGAAATTCGTCCGCCGCGGCCGTGCTGACCGCGGACCTGTGCCGTCGCGCCAATCGTAGCTGTCGGCGAAGCAGCCGCCGGGCCACCGGATTGCGCCGGGCGGCAGCCGGCGCATGTGATCGACGAGCGCGCGGCGAATTCCGCCGGTGTTTGGGATCGGCGATGCTTCGCCCACCCAGATTCCGTCGTACACCACGCCACCGAGGTGCTCGACGAAGTGTCCGTACAGGTCGGCAGTTACCGGGCCGATCGGCTCGTCGATCAAGACCTCGATGTGCGCGTCAGCCGCCCGCGAGCTGCGCGGGGCGAGCACACACGCCGTCGTCGTGGCTGCGATGCGGAGGAAGTCACGTCGGTTACAGGCAGGCATGGAGGAATGCCTCCGTCATGTCGCGCAGCATACCGTCGCGCCGTCGCTTGTCAACGCGTATTCGAGATCGTGGCTGATGTTTTGCGGAGAGAAACGAATCGTCGTATGGTACGCTCGCAGGTTCCAGGTTCGCCGGTTCCCGGTTCCAAGGTGGTTCCCCGGTTCGCACCGGGAGCCTGGAACCAGGCCTGGAACCTGGAACCTGGAACCTGGAACCTGAGAACCAGGAACCTGAGGAGTTATGCAACCGGTCACGTTGGGCGTTGTCGTTGGCAATCGGGGATTCTTTCCGGCGCACCTCTGCTCGACGGGGCGGACCGAGGTGTTATCGGTTCTCGAGCAGGAAGGGATTCGCGCGGTCGCGCTCGCAGACGATGCGACGAAGTTCGGTGCGGTAGAGAGCTTGTCCGATGCGCGGGCCTGCGCGGATCTGTTTCGCGCGCAGCGCGACGCCATCGACGGCATCCTCGTCACACTGCCGAACTTCGGCGATGAGCGCGCCGTCGCGAACACGCTTCGATGGGCGGACCTTGGCGTTCCGGTGCTGGTCCACGCGTTCGCCGACGAAGATCAGCGCATGAGCGTCGAGTACCGGCGCGACAGCTTCTGCGGCAAGATGTCGGTCTGCAACAACCTGCGTCAGTACGGGATTCCGTACTCGCTTACCACGCTCCACACGGCGCCACCTTCGAGCCGGACGTTTCGCGAGGATCTCCGCCGCTTCGCTGGCACCTGTCGTGTCGTCGGTCGATTGAAGCGCGCGAGGATTGGCGCCGTCGGCGCGCGGCCGGCGGCCTTCAACACGGTCCGCTACAGCGAGAAACTGCTGGAGCAGGCGGGCGTCTCGGTCGAAACGCTGGATCTGTCGGAGCTCCTCGGCTGGATCAATCGGATGGCGGACGCCGAACCCGATGTCCAGCAGAAGCTCGACGCGATTCAGGGCTACACCAGCACGAAATCGATCCCGACGCTGAGCGTCAGGAAAATGGCGAAGCTCGGCGTGGCACTGGATCGATGGATGGTCGAGAAGTCGCTGACCGCGACGGCGATCCAGTGCTGGACCGCGCTCGAGGAGTTCTACGGCGTGGTGCCGTGCACGCTGATGAGCATGATGTCGAACTCGCTGCTGCCGAGCGCGTGCGAGACCGATATTGCCGGCCTCGTCGGGATGTACGTGCTCCAGGCGGCATCACAGCAGCCCGCCGCGCTCCTCGACTGGAACAACAACTTCGGCGACGACCCGAACAAAGGCGTCGTCTTCCACTGTTCCAACCTGCCGAAGGCCTTCTTCAGCGAGCAGAAGATGGACTATCAGGCGATCATCGCGGGTACGGTGGGAAAGGAGAACACGTACGGCACAATCGTCGGCCGCGTCGCCCCCGGCCCGTTCACGTACTGCCGCGTCTCAACCGACGATCAACGCGGGATGATCTCGGGCTACGTGGGGGAGGGAACGTTCACCGACGATCGGCTGGAGACCTTCGGCGGCTTCGGCGTGATCGAGGTGCCGGAGTTCCAGAAGCTGCTGCAGTTCATCTGCCGCCGCGGATTCGAGCACCACGTTGCCGCGACGAGAGCGAACGTGGCCAGCGCGATCGAGGATGCGCTGACCACGTACAAGGGATGGGATGTGTATCGACACGCGTCTCAGGCTTAGGGCTTTGGGCTCTTGGCGTCCCAAAGCCCAAGCCCAAAGCCCAAAGCCCCTGAGCCGGCCTGAGCCAAGAGCCGACTGCCGCTAGAACACCACGCGGACTCCTAGCTGAATGTCCCGCGGCTTCATCACCGTGCTCGAATCGAGGTTGTTCAATTTCGCGAACGAGGCGTTCGTCGGCGCGAGCGTCACGTTACCGACATTGAACAGTGTGTAATTCGTCGCGTTGAGCGCCTCGATCCTTACCTGCAGACGCGTTCGTCCCATCTCGAAATTCTTCGTCAGGCCGAGATCGAGCAGGTGGTGGTTCATGAAGCGGATGCTCTCGATCGTGGTCGGGAAACGCCGGATATTCGCGGCGCCCATCGGAATGAAATTCGTGTCCTGGAAAGTGATGACCTGCCCCTGCGCGTTGGTGATCGGCTGACCGTTCACCGTGTAGAAGCACGTCGTGTCGAGGATCGGGATGTCCACACCGTAGATCTGCCCAGAACCGTCCTTCCCCCACTGCGATTTCAGGCCTGAGGGCGATCCGCAGGATGGGTCGTAGTACGTATTGTTGTTCCACGTCAGCGGCTGCCCCGTCTGCCATTCGTACTTCGCGGCAAACTGCCAGCCGCCGAGCACCGCGTTCGTGAGGCCGTTCCACCCGTCGCCGAATCTCCGCCCCTTTCCGAACGGCAGCTCCAGCACGCTCGCAAACGTGACGCGATGTGGACGATCGACCGGGGAGACGCGATCGTCGAGGTCCTCCCACGGGTTGAGCGGCGCGACCTTCTCGCGCAGCCGCGACCACGTGTACGAGCTCATGATCATCACGCCCTTCGTGAATCGCTTGTCGAGTCGTACGACGACGCCGTGATACGTGTTCGTGCCGCGATAGGTCTCGAGGTTGAGCGTGTCGAACTGCGGGTACTGCAACAGCAGCCTGCGCCTGGCGATCGTCGTGCCGTTCGAGCCGGGGTTCTCCGGGAACAGACCCTGAAATGGATTCGAAACGACCTGCGAGAGGAACGTCTCCGCGGCAGCGTCCGCGTGGCGCTCTGCGTTCGGTACTGCTGCGGGACGTAATTCTGCGCCTCGAGGATCGGAAGGTTTTGGCCATGCTGGCCGAGATAAGAGATCTCGGTGACCATGTTCCACGGCAGCTCTCGCTCGATGCCGATGCTGTAGCGCCAGTACTGCGGGTTTTTCCGGGTCGTGGAGAAGATCGTGCCGGGGCTGCCGCCAAGATTCGTGAGGAGACCCAGACTCGAGCCAACCGGCTGAAGGAGCTGTCCGCTCGGTACGGGGTTGCTCAGCGTGCCCTGGAACGTCAGCCCGCTGTCGGTCGTCACAGGCACGGGCGTGTCCTGCGCATAGCCGCGCTGATTGATCGGATTGTTGAGGCCGGGAACGCCCGTGATTTGGAATGGTGCGACGTAGAGGCCGGCGCCGCCACGGACGACGTTCTTCGCGCCCAACTTGTAGGTGAAGCCGAGGCGCGGCTGAATGTTGTTCTTGTCAGCGTCCCAGATATACGGCTCGTCATCGCTCAGATACTGGTACCCGCCGACGACCCGACCGGCGAACTCCTGCGCGGAGAATGGGACGCCGGCGGGAGGCGACGCGGCGTAACGCGTCGCAACCTGCGCCTGAATCGGATTGGGGGTCGTCACATCGAAACCGCGAACATTGCGGTTCTCCTTCTCTTTCATTCCCAGCTCGTAGTCGTAGCGGAGTCCGAGGTTCACGGTGAGGTTGGATGTGACTCGCCAGTCGTCCTGCACGAAGACCCCGTGGCTCGTGACGGAGTACTCCTGCTCGGGCCGAATCTCGACGCGGCCGGCCGTCGGGATCCCAAGGACGAATGCCGCAATGCCCTGGCCGTACTGGCCCGTCACATTGTTCGCCGAGCGCGTGTACGTGCCGTCGAAATTGTAGTAGCCGCCGCGGAAGCCCTGATTGACTTCCTTCTGCTGGAGCTGGCGCCAGTCGTAGCCGATCTTGAACGAGTGATTTCCGACGATCTTGTTGAGCGTCGGAGCGAACTGGACGTTGTAGAAGGGTTGGACGCGCCCAGTGTTGAACCCGTTCTGCTGGCCGCCGAGGATCGCCACGCGTCCTGCCGTCCCCAGGGTGCCCGCTTCGACGTCGAAGCGTGGAATGTGATCGTACTCGCCGAGCAGCGCGAGCACACTGCTCGAGTACCCGAGCGAGGCCAGGTCGAACGACTCGTGCGGCGTCTGATCATCGTTGAACTTCAGCCAGCTGCCTTTGACGTCGAGGATCAGCGTCGGCGAGAGAATGGCCGTATGACCCACGGCGACATTGTGGTTGTAGCGGTCCGTCGCACCCTGCGTGATCGGATTGAACGCGAAGTTGTAGCGCTCCTCGCGCCGGAAGTTCTCGATGTAACGGACGTACGTCTTGTTGCTCGGCGTCCACTCCTGGTCGACGCGGCCCATGTAGAACCAGTAGCCGTAGGTCCAGGGCTGCTCGGCGAAGTAGTTCTGTGACAAATCCGCAGCGGGTGTCTGGTTCGGCAGCGGAAACTGCTTCAGCACGTTCGCGGCGATCGGGTTGATTAGGTTCGACGGGATGATGTTCCCCGCGAATGGCTGTCGCGTGATGGTTCCTCCGACGTTTTGCGCGGTGAACGGGTTGTAGATCTGGACGCCCCGCGAGAGCAACTCGGAAAAGTCGCCGGCCCGCATTTTCTCGGTCGGCACCGAGGTCGTCACCGCTTCGATCGTGTCGTCCTGGAGCTTCTCGAACGACCCCATGAAGAACGTCTTGTTCCGTTTGATGGGTCCCGAGACCGTCGCGCTATACCGGTTGTAGTCGCGCGGCGTCTTGCCGGTGCCGAGGCGGTTCGAGGCGAAGAGGTTCGCCGATCGCGAATCGTCACGATTGTAGTACGACGCCGCCACGCGCATCGCATTGCCGCCGCTCCTGAGCGCCAGGTTGACGTTTCCCGCGCCGGTGTGACCGATCTGTGCGTCGTAGGCTGCCGCTTCGACCTTGAACTCCTGAATGGCGTCGGCCGGGGGCTGAATCGCAACGCGTGCCTGCGATCCGACGTTGCTCGATCCGTCGATCGTGAACTCGCTGTTGATCGTTCCACTCACCGTCAGCCCGCGGAGGTTGTCGTTGTCCATCGGCCGCTGGAGCGCGTACGAGCGCTCGAACGTCGCACCGCCCACCAGGCGCGTCAGCCCGTACGCGGTACCGTCGCCGAGCGGAATCTCCTGAATCAGCTTGCTGTCGATGACCTGACCGAGGGTCGCCGAGCCCGTCTCGAGCAGCGGCGAATCTGCGGTCACCTGCACCTCCTCGGTGATCCCCCCGGCCTCGAGCGTGAAATCGAGCTGCGTGCGATCGCCGACGCGAACCTCCACGCGGTCGCGCAACGCCTTCTTGAACCCGCTCAACTCGGCGGAGACACGATACGTGCTGGGGGTGACGTAGAGAATCGTGTACTGCCCGTTTTCGTTCGTGATCGCGGTCGCCGTCGAATTCGTCTCGAGGTTGATGACGGTAACGGTCACGCCTGGCAGGACGCCGCCAGACGAATCGATGACGCGTCCCGTGATGGTGGCGCGCGACTCCTGCGCTGCGGCGCGCGCCGTGAAAAGCAGCATCGAGCAGACGAGCAGCATAGACGCGCTTCGCTGCTGCGCCCTCCCGTTCCAGCTTCTTCTCAGAGAGTCCATAGCCTCCTCCTCCTCGTTTGATCCGGGGACTTTCGTCCCCGGACCCCTCTTCCACCCCACCGCGCAAAGCCCGCGCGGTGGGGGCCCCGGTCTCGCCGTCGCTCGCGGAGGGCTCCTTCGCCCTGCTCCGCTCCGGCGGGCTCACTTGCTGCGCTCGTTCGCTGTTTTCTTGGCCGGGGACTTCGTCCCCGGATCCGTCTCGCCGTCGCTCCCGGGCGGGGTTCTCCGGCGCGCGTTTTGCGGGGGTTGGGTGAGGCCCCTCGACGCACACCGACACGGCCCCGCAGGTGCTCAGAGTCCGCCGAAGTGGACTCGTTCGCAAGCGACTCGCGGCGGCGACCCTCGGTTTTTCACCTGCGAACGGCGGTGGGCGAGGGTTCCCGCGGGCGCGCGGTGCCAATCCAGCGGTTTCGCGCGCAATACTGGCGCAAACGCGCTCGATTGAGCGGCGTAGCCATTCCGTTCGATGTTGTGCTATACAAAACGTCGCACATGACTACGGATCCCCCGCTCGGCGCCTCGGGTCGGCCTGCCCGACACGATTTCTACCTGGTGAAATCGCTCGTCCACGCGACCGAGATTCTCGGGGCCTTCCAGCACTCGGGCGAGAGCCTCCGGTTGTGCGACGTCATGATGCGCACCGGTTTCGGCAAGGGAATGTGTTTCCGCCTTCTGTACACCCTTCGGCACTGCGGCTTCATCGAGAAGGTCGAGAACAATCGCTATCGTCTGACGTCCGAGATCCGGCGAAAGAAGAAGTACCGGATTGGCTACGCGGCGCAGGGGCAGGACAGCTCGTTCGCGCGCGAAGTCCACGACGGGCTCGTTCGGGCCGCGGAGCATGAGCACATCGAGCTCATCGTCGTGGACAACCGGTATCAGGCGAAGGTTGCGCTCAAGAACTCGGAGCTGCTGATCCGCGACGGTGTCGATCTGGTGATCGAGTTCCAGACCGACGAAGCCGTCGCGCCCGCGATCGCCTCGAAGTACCGCGAGGCGAACATCCCGATGATCGCGATCGACATCCCGCATCCGGGAGCGACCTACTTCGGTGCGAACAACTACGAAGCTGGGCTGCTGGCGGGGCGCCATCTGGCGCGGTGGGCTCGGCAGCAGTGGAGCGGCAAGGTCGACGAGATCCTGCTGCTCGAGCTCGCGCGCGCGGGATCGCTGCCGGCCTCGCGCGTGCGCGGCGTGCTCGCCGGCATCCGTGAGGTGGTGCACGAGGCCGCGAACTGGCCCGTCGTGTCGATCGATGCGGACGGTCAGTTCAAGACCGCGCTCGAGCGCGTTCGGAAACACCTGCGGGAGTCGAAGAGCTCGCACATCCTCGTCGGCGCCGTCAACGATCCGAGCGCGCTCGGCGCCGCGCGCGCGTTTCAGGAGGCCGGCCGCGGCACGAGCTGCGCGATCGTCGGTCAGAACGCGGAGCCCGACGCGCGCGCCGAGCTGCGCGAGCCGCGCACGCCGCTCATCGCGTCGGTCGGGTACTTTCCTGAAAAGTACGGCGACGGGTTGATTCGCCTCGCGCTCGAGATCCTCGGCCGTCGTCCCGTGCCTCCCGCGGTATTCGTCAAGCACCAGATCATCACGCGCGAGAACGTCGATCACTTCTATCCGAACGACGCGCTCATGCACGTCGAAACGTACGCGCGGTTCTGACGCTGATGCGCCCTGTCAGCTTGGGCTCAGGGTTTTGGGCTGATCGCACGCGATCGGTCCGCAGTATGTCCGCGAAGCGCTCGACATGGTGAAGCGCAGGCCAGCTAACCTGACCGCGTTTCCGGTCCAGCGGACAGACCGCGAGAGCGCGACAGCGCCGCTCGAAGCTCCTCGGCGTTGTCCGATCAGGTAAAGAACATCGGCGCGGCTGAGAGCACCTGGATTCTCGGATTCCTCGCGGGCGAGTGCCGCGTCATAGGCGCTCTAGAGGTCGCGCAGTTCGTCCTCTCCAAGGCGTCGAACGCTGGCATGGACAGCGGATCTGAAATTCGATTCCCACGCTCGCGCATGATCCCGAGCCGTGAACTCGATCGTCTCGGCGACGATAACGGCGACTTCGAAGCCCGCCGTTTCGAGGGCCGTTCTGGACGCCGCAGGCGAGCCCAGTGGCTCGCTTGGATCGCGCAGCGAGATACCAAACGCCGCGGCGCAATCTCGGAAAACCCGCGCGCCCGGCGGCGAGCCGGTGCGCATCGACGTGAACGCCACGCGGCCGCGCTTCTTCAGTAACCGATACCACTCGCGCAGCGCATCGGCGGCCGGCATGTAGAGGAGGCCCTGAGCGCAAGTGATGACGTGGAAGCTTTCATCGGGCAGCTGCGGCAGACGCACGGCGTCGGCCTCGAGCAACTCGATGTTCCTGAGGCCCGCCTGCTGTATTGCCGCCCGGGCTTCTCGCAGCATGCCCGGAGAGATGTCCACACCTAACACACGTCCGCCGTCACCGACGGCACGCGCAGCGGCCAATGCCGCGAACCCCGTGCCCGTTGCGGCATCCATGACATGATCGCCGGGCCGGAGCCGACACAACTCGATCAGGCGTTCTGCACATCGGACGTGCCAGTCCGTTTGGGCGTACGAAGCCGCGCGTGCGTTGAACGCTTCGGTGATTTCACCTAGGTCAGGTCGCATTTCTCCAAGCAGCCTTCTGCAGGATAACGCTCTGGCTCCGCGCACGCGAAATGGATCGAAGCCGTGGCACAATCCGCTCCCATGCACGACGAACATCCATCACGCCGCGAGTTCTTCGACGCATCCCTGCTCGGGCTTTATGCGCTGACTGGCCCGGTTTCCGAGGCCGAACAGAAGCCGGCGCCGCTCCGCATCCTCTGTCTCGGCGCGCACCCGGACGATCCCGAATCGGGGTGCGGAGGCACGCTGGCTCGCTACGCGGCGGCCGGACACCGCGTGACGATCATCTATCTCACGCGCGGCGAGCGTGGGATCCCGGGACGCTCCCTGGACGAAGCGGCTCGAATTCGAACCGCCGAAGCGCAGCAGGCATGCAAGATTCTTGGCGCCAGTCCGGTCTTTGCGGGGCAGATCGATGGAGCGACGGAAGTCAACGCGCGGGAGATCGATCGCATAGCCTCGGTGATCAAATCGGAGACGCCGGACGCGCTGTTTACGCACTGGCCAATCGACAGCCATCCCGATCACCAGGCGGCCAGCCTGCTCGGCATCCGCGCGTGGTACGCGCTCAAGCGAAGCTTCCCCGTGTACTTCTTCGAAGTCGACGCTGGCAGCCAGACGGTGGCATTCCACCCGACCGTCCACGTCGACGTGAGCCCGACGCGCGATGCAAAGCGCCGCGCTCTTTTCGCTCACGAAAGTCAGCGCGGCGACGAAATCTACCGCATCCATCACGAGCCCATGGAGCTTTTCAGGGGACGTGAAATCGGCGCAACGGCGGCGGAAGCCTTCATCCGGCTCGATCGATCCGGTGAATTGCCGTTGATGCGCTGATGCTCGCTTGATCCCGGCGCCGCCGATGCTCTACGCTGACGTGTCGAAGCTTGAGGCAACATGCCGCCTTCTCGATTTCCGATTCCCCAGGGCACGCTCGACATGCTGATTCTGCAGATCCTGTCGCTCGAAAGCGCGCATGGATACGGGATCGCGCAACGGCTTCAGCAGATCTCGCGCGAGGCCGTTCAGGTCAACCAGGGATCGTTGTATCCCGCGTTGCATCGGCTCGAGCAGAGACGGTGGTTGAAATCCGAGTGGCGGCAGTCGGAAACGGGTCGCGAGGCGAAATTCTATTCCCTCACGCGGGCGGGCCAGAAGCAGCTCGCGGTCGAGAAGGAGACGTGGAATCGGCTCGCCGTCGCAGTCCAACTGATCTTCAACGAGGGGAAGTAGGCGCATCCGAAGACTCTTCAACCTGCTTCCATGGCGTCGTCGTCGAATGGAGGAAGATCTCGATCGCGAGCTGCGCTACCACGTGGACCGACGCGTTGAAGACCTGAAGGCCCGTGGCATGAGCGAGGCCGAAGCGCGCCGACGCGTGGCTCTCGAGTTCGGCAGCGTTTGGCGGGTGCACCCGACCGACGCGCTGCGGTTCGAATGAGGCACGCATTCACCGATTCACGCGATCGAACTGCAGCCGCTGTACGCTGCTCGTGTTCACGGTGAATCCTGCGACGACGCCGCGCTGGTCGCGTACGAATTCCACGACATCGACGGCGCCGCCATGGAACGCGTCCGGGAAGAGAGGCCGCAGCGTGATGTCCGATCTTCCGGGGACGTGCATCACCAGGCCCGGGTCAGCGGCAGAGACGATGTAGGTAACGTCGAGCTCACGACTGTAGTAGTGCCCCGCAAAAGCGCGCAGGTCGGTGCTCGACGGTGCGAATGATGCCGTCACCTCCTCGCTCACCACGTTCTTTGGTCCTGCTCCCGTCACGCGGATTTCCTTCGGACGACCGGCCGCGGCCGGAACGAGCTCGGCCGCGATCGACGTCCCGGCAACGATCACCTTGTTTGCACTGACCGGCGTCAGTTCAACGACATCGCCCTCTTCACCCGCATTCCCGGACGCCATCAGTCTTCCGTCGCGAACGAAGATCCGTCCGAACGTCTCGCTCGAGGGTTCGCGATACAGCCCTACGAAGCGCGACTGTTGTTCGGGAGAAAGCGTTACCGGTGCCGTCGCTGGACCGGCATCGGCAGATGGGAACGCGTCCGTGAGAAAGATCTCCGCTACACGCCGGGTCAACGAAATCGGATCGATCTCAAAGAGATTGCACAGCGCTGTAATCGCGAGGCCCCGATCCGGATATCGCACGGCATAGGCCCGAAATCCAGGGTCACCACCGCCGTGTCCGATCGTGCGCAGGCCGCGATGGTCGGCAATCTGAAGCCCGAAACCGTACATGCTCGTCTCGCCGCCACGAAGTACTGTTGGTTTCTGCATGGCTGCAACAAGCGCCGGATCGCCGACACGCACGTCCGCGAAGTTCTGTTCCCAGCGCAGCAGATCCCTCGTCGTCGTGAACAGGCCCGCATTGCCCATCAGTCCGCCGGGATCCTGCCGGAGGGGGAGGTGGAGCGCACCTGCGTCGCGGTGATAGCCCGACGCGCGATTCGGAACGATCATCGTCGGGTCGTCGTGGAAGTGCGTGTGGGCCATCCCCAGTGGTTTGAAGATGTTCGCGTCGGCGAAGGGCCGGAGCGACTGACCACTCACGCGCTTCACGATGCTGCCCAGCATCGTGTAGCCGCCGTTGTTGTACTGGTAATCGGAGCCGGGCGCGAAATTGAGCGCTCCCTGGCGCACGAGCATGTTCACGACCGCATCGTTCGGGTCGACGCCGTCCTCGCGTGGCGCTGCCAGGCCGAGCAGAGTGAACCCCTCGCGCAACCCGCTCGTGTGCGTGAGCAGGTGACGAATGGTCAACCGGGTGCCGTAATCGGGTAACTCCGGGATGTACTTCCGGATCTCATCGTCCAGTGACAGTTGGCCGTGTTGTGCGAGCAGCAGGATGCTCATGGCCGCGAATTGTTTGGAGACCGAGGCGACGTGAAAAGCAGTGAGCGGGGTGATGGGCACCTTCAATTCGAGGTTGGCCATCCCGTACCCGCGCTCGTACACAGTGACGCCGTTTCGACTGACGCCCAGGCTGCACCCCGGCGAGTCGGTCGAGCTCCACTGCGCAAACAGCTTGTCGACGCGTGCGGCGACGGATCGGGCAGTCGGTGAAGTGTTCTTCGCTGCGTTCTGGTCGCTCGAAAAGGCCCGACATGCGACGAGTGAAGCGACGACAGCGACTGTGAGGAGACCGAACGTAACGGTAGCCGCGGCTTTTTTCACAACGACGACCTCGAGCTGATCCGGATCGCTCTCGATCAGCGCCGCATTTCGTCGATCGCCTGTCGCAGCGCCTTGACCTCGTGGAGGACTTCCCGGATCCGCAGGGAATCTGCGGAGTCACCTTTCATGTAGACCGTGCCGTTCGGATACAGCACGGCAGTTTCCACTTCGTGCAGGTCGTCGAACCCTCGTTCGTGTGCTCGCGCCGTCAGCTCACCCATGTTGATGTGCAGCTTGCGCAGCGCATGTTCCTGCGGGACGTGGTCGCGAATCAGATAGATATCGTCTTCTTCCATCAACCGTTGTTCCAGCGTCGGGCCGCGATAATAGAAACGAACGAGCACCGCGTTCGCTGCAAAGAGAGCGATCGCGCCCACGATGCCCCCGCTCAGCGACGTATCGTTGCCGATGATCGCGTTCTGGACCGTATTCGACAGCGTGAGGAGAACAACCAGATCGAACGGGTTCAGCTGCGCGAGGATGCGCTTGCCGGTCGCGCGCAGCGCCAAGACGAGAAACAGATAGACGATGACCGGCCGGATGATTTTCTCGAGCAACGAGATCGCTTGATCGCCGGTGCCGAAGCGGATCAGGTTGACGCTCAACGCATGCCAATCGAAATGCAGCACACAGCCCTCCGGGCCAACGATGTTCGGGTCATTCTAGACCCGGGGACTCGCGTCCCCGGACCCCTCACGCGCTCGCTCGCGGGGCCCCACGATCCCCGCTCCGCTCCCGCGGGGCGCGCCCGTGGCGCGCCTAGACCCGGGGACTGGCGTCCCCCGGACCCCCACCCACCCCACCGCGCAAAGTCCGCGCGGTGGGCCCCGGCTCACGCGCTCGCTCGCGGGGACGCCGTGATCCCCGTTCCGCTCGCGCGAGGTGCACCAACGCGCGCCTTCCCCGGTTATGCGCCTCGTTGAAGGACGACTACGAACTTCTCGCGTCGCATAGCGGGCTCATTGGTTGAACCGTGTGGCAGCGCACGTCCGAACGCTCAGGCCGGGTCCAGTACCGCGGACGCGAGCCGACGGACGATGTCGGCGACATCTTGAACACTGCGTTCGGATGTGAGCAGGGCGTCGAACGTTTCGAAGCTGGTGAGCACGTGGAGGACATCGACGATGAAAGGCACTGTCGTCGCTCCAGTATTCTCGCGCAGCCGTCCGACGATCCTGCGAATGTGCTCGCGGCGCCGCTCGTCGCGGGCGCGGACGCTTTCGGCGATCTCCGCATCGAGCGCAGCCAGCGCGCGAGCGCGCCGGAGGACAATCCGATCCGAATTCCAGAACGCGCAGAAGGCCGCGATCAATCCATCCAGCGCGCGCGACGGCGACGGCTCCTTGAGCACCGGTCCGAGGAATGGCATGAGCCCGGCGTTCGCGAGATGGTCGAACACCGCCTCGAGTACGCCTCGCTTCGACCGGAACTGGTAATAGACCGTCATGCGCGCGACGCCGGCCCGGCGTGCGATCGCGTCGACTGTGAAACCCTGCGGGCCACTGTCGTCGGCCAGCAGCTCGCGCGCGGCGACGACGATGCGGCGGCGCGTGTCCTCGGTCGCAATCTGACGCTGGCCGAGTTTATAGGGGCGAGGCGTGATGGGAACCTTCCAGATAATTAATCGTATCGACTGTACAAATAAATCGCCGCTCTGGCCAGCATCCTCTTCAGTACGCGTCGGCGGCCGCGAGCACAACAAAGGGCGTGCCTGATGGATTCACTGTTGCAGGACCTTCGTTACACGCTTCGCACGCTCGTCCGTGCGCCAGCCTTCGTGTCGGCCGCCGTCCTCTCGCTTGCTTTCGGCGTTGGTGCCAACACGACCGTCTTCACGTTGATCAATGCGCTGTTCCTGAATCCACTTCCCGTCGAG